>Ga0115013_10000685_pt1 | contig 20043 bp, 16 predicted proteins | sample SouAtlMetagenome_2_FD_88686 | JGI IMG/M metagenome (GOLD analysis project Ga0115013, IMG submission 88686) | Marine eukaryotic phytoplankton communities from Atlantic Ocean - South Atlantic ANT15 Metagenome | ecosystem: Environmental > Aquatic > Marine > Oceanic | place: South Atlantic Ocean...
ACCAGCGGCGGCTTGATGCCCTCAACCTCGGCTAGCTCATAGCGGTTTTTGGGCATTTTTTCTGCCACAACGAACAGCAGCTTATCGCTCACCAGCCAATTACGCGGTAAATCTCGACGGCGGGTTTCGCCCTCGCGCCAAATCGTCATTAGCCGGTAGGCCTCAAGCTGGCGAGGCGTCAATCGCCAAAGCTGGCGCTGGCGGGTATACCACTGGCCGTCGTTTTCAACGCTGCGTCCTGCCTGTTCGATCAAGCTGGAGCACTCGCTGTCCAACCACTCACGCCGCCCTAAGGCGTCGAGTTTTTCCGCTTGAAGCTGCCACACTTTAAGCAAGTAAATTACGTCTAGCGCGGCGTACTCACATTGAGAAGACGTTAACGGACGCTCCAGCCAATTAGAGCGTGTCTCCTCTTTGGGAAGCGTTTCGCCTACCCAGTGCTCTACAAGTTTTTGGTAACCCATGCCAGGATTTTCGCCTAAGAAGGCTTGCGCCACCTGGGTATCCACCAGCGGCGTAGGCAACACGCCCGCCCAGCGTTGGAAGACTTCTAAATCTTCACTGCAGGCATGCAGCAGCTTCACCGCGCTATTTTGCAATAGCGCTTTAAAAGCGTTGGTGCAGGGTGTTGATAACGGGTCGACTAAATATGCCACTTCATGACTGGCAAACTGAATCAGCGCCGGTATGGGGAAAAACGTATTCTCGCGGAAAAACTCGGTGTCTAAGGCAATAACGCTGGCACCGGAAACCTGTTCACAGGCGGCGTCTAACGCCTCGGCGCTATCAATCCATTGATACAAAGCAGAAGTTGAAGAGGACAAAGCAATCTTCCGGGTTGGCACAACCGCATCAGCGCTTGCGTTTATTATCAGCATTAATCGCTAGCAAAGGGCTGGCGACCATTAAAAGCGCGGCTTAATGTACCGCCATCCACATACTCCAACTCACCGCCCATCGGCACGCCATAGGCGAGACGAGAAAAGGATACACCGTAATGCGCAAGCTGAGAGGCAATGTAATGCGCTGTCGCCTCACCCTCTACCGTAGGGTTAGTAGCAAGAACGACTTCACGAATATTGCCTTCAGCTACACGGCTTTCGAGCAACTCCAGCCCGATAGCTTCCGGGCCAATACCATCTAGCGGTGAAAGGTGACCATGCAGTACAAAATAGCGCCCTTGAAAACCGCCAGCCTCTTCAATCGCTAGCTGGTCTGCGGGCGATTCAACCACGCACAACAGTGCATCATCACGGCGAGAGCTCTCGCACAGAGCGCAAATATCGGCTTCGGTGAGCGTACGGCAGCGCTGGCAGTAGCCTACTTCCTCTATCGCCTGCTGAATCACTGCGGCTAATCGCTGGCCACCTGGGCGTTCACGCTCTAGTAAATGCATCGCCATGCGCTGAGCCGTTTTTGGCCCAACGCCTGGCAACACGCGAAACGCGTCCATCAATTGCTCAACAAGCGGAGAAAAGCGCATGGTTTAGAACGGCATCTTAAAGCCGGGCGGTAGGTTTAAACCGGCTGTTGCCTCTTCCATTTTCGCTTTGGAGTTCGCTTCTACTTTGCGTACAGCATCGTTGACCGCTGCCGCCAGCAAATCTTCAAGCAGCTCTTTATCTTCTTCCAGCACGCTGGGGTCGATCGTCACATCGCTGACATCATGGCGGCCATTCATGGTAATTTTTACCATGCCCGCACCCGCTTCGCCGTGCACTTCAGCTTTGGCCACTTCTTCTTGAACGCGCTGCATTTTTTCCTGCATTTCTTGGGCTTGCTTCATGATGTTGCCCATTCCGCCTTTAAACATGCGGTCTTCTCCTAAATCATTAATAAGCGAGTTGGTAGCCGTCGGCCGTTAGGAACGTGGCTCTGGCGCTGGTTTTACGGTTGACTCAATTAGCGTAGCCCCAAACGCCTGCTGCAACTTCTGAATATTGGGGTCGTGATGCAACAGATCAACAGCCTGCGCATGGCGTTCTTGCTGTAAACGCTCTTCCTGTTGCTGGGGTGTTTCCAGCGTGGCGTCAAGTTCAGCCACGCTGAACTGAACCCTTCTTGGTATGCCGATCTCTTTCAGCGCTCGCTCAATGCGCACGTTATGAACCTCGGCCTTCATGGCGGACTGGCTGGGGTCAAGCCGCAGCACCACAGTGCCACCATCATCGCTTTCTAACTGGCAATGTGCCGCTAAGTTACGCGTCAGCCCGCCTAAACCTAAGGCGTCAAAACAAGCCAGCCACGCGGCGTGGTTTAAGAGATCTCCCGAGGCCAGCGATTTAGCCGAAAGAGAGGAAGGCGCCACATTAAAGGATGGAGTGGGCTCTGGCTCTGGCTCTGGCTCTGGCTCTGGCTCTGGCTCTGGCTCTGGCTCTGGCTCTGGCTCTGGCGAGAGCGTAGCGGCGCTTTCTACCTCTTCAAGCGACCAGGGCGGCGGCGCATCATATTGCGGCTCTAATGCCTCGGGCGCCTCACTTGGTGGAGCTACCTGCACCGCAGGCTCAGGCGGCTCAGCCTCGGCAGCGGCGGGTGCAGGCTCAGGCTTTTTTGCGGCTGGCTCCGCTAACACAGGGGCGCTTGGCGGTGCTGTGGGAGCTGGCGTTGCATCTGCTGACGGCGCAGGCTCAGGGCGTAGCGGCAGCGGCGTCGCAGGTGGCTTGGGAACGCCCTGAGGGCGGAAAGCCAGCATCCGTAACAGCGTCATCTCCAGAGCACTACGCAAGTCTGGGGCGTGTACCATATCGCCACGCCCCTGGATACCAATCTGGTAGTAGAGCTGGATATCTTCAGCGGTAAAACGGCTGGCCAGCTGCTGAATTTGCGCTCGGTCACCGTGGCTATTATCCACTGCATCCGGCACCATTTGCGCCACGGCCAGGCGGTGGAGTATGGCAGTTAACTCATCTAGCACGGCGGCAAAATCAGGCCCCTGCTCGGCTAGCTGGGCCACTTCTGCCAGCAACTTCTGAACATCTACCGCTGCTAGCGCTTCAACCAAGGCCAGCACATGGCGATGATCCAACGTGCCCAGCATTGCCGCTACATCAGCATGGCGCACAGCCCCTTGGCCAAAGGCTATGGCTTGATCAGTCAGGCTCATTGCATCGCGCATGGAGCCTTCAGCAGCCTTACCTAACAGCCACAACGCGCTTTCATCATACTCAACCCCCTCTTCGCCCAGCACATAAGTTAAGTGCTCGACTACCCGCTCAGGCGGCATATGCTTGAGCGTAAACTGCAAACAGCGGGATAGTACCGTGGCGGGGAGCTTCTGCGGATCGGTGGTCGCTAACAGAAATTTTACATGGGGTGGCGGCTCTTCCAGCGTTTTAAGCAGCGCATTAAAGCTGCTGGTGGAGAGCATGTGCACCTCATCAATAAGGTATACCTTGTAGCGCCCTTGGGTAGGCGCGTACTGAACGTTATCGAGCAGTTCGCGGGTATCTTCTACTTTGGTTCGCGAAGCAGCGTCGACTTCGATCAGGTCGACAAAACGGCCTTCATCGATGGCTTGGCAACTATCGCACTGACCGCAGGGTGTCGAGGTAATTCCCTCATCCCCGCGCCCATTAGCGGTACAGTTAAGGCATTTCGCCAAAATGCGCGCCAGCGTGGTTTTGCCGACGCCACGCGTGCCAGTAAACAGGTAAGCATGGTGTAAGCGGCCCTGATCAAGGGCATTGACCAAGGCGCGTTGAACATGGGCCTGGCCCACGAGCTCGTGGAATGTACGCGGCCGCCATTTGCGGGCCAGAACCTGATAGCTCATTGAGCAAAACTTCCTTAGGCGGGCTGACTGTCGATGCTAAACAACCTATCGTAAACCGTAGATGCTAATTGTTGGTGCTTCATAGAGCACCATTCTAGCGGCTGCACCGCAGCCCGCCAACCGCCCGGCAGATGCCGAGCGGCATGAGGCGTTACGCTTAGGCGTTATCGCCACCTTCAGCGGCACCAGCACGCTGGGCGGCTTCTTTTACCAACTTTTCAAGCTCACCGTTTTGATGCATTTCAATCACAATATCGCAGCCGCCTACCAGCTCGCCTTCTACCCATAGCTGGGGAAAGGTCGGCCAGTTGGCAATTTTCGGCAGCTCAGCACGGATATCCGGGTTATCCAATACGTTGACGAAGGCAAAACGTTCGCCGCAGCTCATCAGCGCCTGCACTGTCTGTGCAGAGAAGCCGCACTGGGGCAGTTGGGGGGTGCCTTTCATGTAGATCAAAATCGGGTTTTCGCTGATTTGACGCTGAATATTTTCGGCAGTGGTGCTCATAATGTGCTCCTAAATAAGTGATGTGATCCAAGTCAGTTTACGCAATTCGTCAACTGGCTTTAACCCCACGACCTAGTAATGCCATGGATTGGTGATTACACCAATACCCGAGCAAACTACTCGGCCTTAACGCGTGGCCGCCATTCTACGCATGCCGCCCGCGTTGCGCATCCCCTGCCGCATCGCTAGGATGGTGTTTTTGCGCGGAGAGAAGTCCATGGCGACACGCCATTTCCTTACCCTATTGGATTTGACCCCAGATGAGCTGGCGTATTTGATCCAGCGTGCCATTAAGATCAAGACGGATCTTAAAGCTAATGGCCCAGTGTACACACCGCTACCAAACCGCACGCTGGCGATGATTTTTGAAAAATCGTCCACCCGAACCCGCGTCTCTTTTGAAACAGGCATAGCGCAATTTGGTGGCCATGCGCTCTTCCTCTCTCCTCGTGACACCCAGCTTGGCCGCGGCGAGCCAATCGAAGACACCGCTCGCGTGCTCTCTGAGATGGTGGATGCAGTCATGATTCGCACCTTCTCCCACCAAGGCCTGGAAACCTATGCCAGCGCCAGCAGCGTGCCGGTGATTAATGCCCTAAGCGACGACTACCACCCCTGCCAACTGCTGGCAGATGTGATGACCTGGACAGAGCTGCGCGGCAGCGTCAAAGGTCGTACCGCGGTGTGGATTGGCGATGGCAATAATATGTGCCACTCCTGGATCAACGCCGCCCGCCAGTTCGGCTTTCATCTGCGGGTCTGCTGCCCGGCAGGCTATGAACCACGCGAAGATATCATGGCCGCTGCGGGTGACTGCGTCACCCTGCTCCACGACCCACAAGAAGCGGCTAAAGGTGCTGACTTAATCACTACTGACGTATGGGCTTCCATGGGCCAGGAAGAGGAGCAGGCAAAACGAGAAGCCGACTTTGCAGGCTTCCAGGTAACTGAAGCCCTGCTCGACTCCGCCCAATCTGACGTGCTGTTTTTACACTGCTTGCCTGCTCATCGAGGCGAAGAGATCAGCCTCACGCTGCTGGACGACCCAAGGGCAGTAGTATGGCAGGAAGCCGGCAACCGCCTACACGCTCAAAAAGCATTGATCGAGTTTTTGTTACTAGGCAAAGTCGACGCATAACCTCTATCGCCTAACCTCTATCCCGCCCTGTATGCTTTGCAGGGCGGGCTTGTGCACAACGCCCTCGAAAGCAAACGCCACCACACCGGGTACAAAGCAAGCATAAAAAAACGCCACGTTATAAATAACGTAGCGTTTAGAAATATTGGTGGAGCCTAGCGGGATCGAACCGCTGACCTCAACACTGCCAGTGTTGCGCTCTCCCAGCTGAGCTAAGGCCCCACATGCTGCCAGTTTCGTGCAGCGGGGCGAATACTAATTCACAGCACTGTAAGAGTCAAGCATTAAAGCAAACCAGCATCATCTAATTCTCCTTTGCTGAGAGCTGTGGCACTCTATAGGTTCGCAGCGTGCGTATCGCTTGAGTCCACGATGATTACCTGCAGGAGCCAGACCTTTGATCAACGTTTTAATTGCCGATGATCACCACCTGGTGAGAACCAGCATCGCCCACCTGCTAAACGAAGAGTCCGATATTAAAATTGTGGGCGAAGTGGACGATGGAGAGAGCGCCGTCGCCCAGTGCCGACAACTAAAGCCCGACATTGTCCTCATGGATATTCGTATGCCGGGTATCGGCGGGCTAGAAGCCACACGGCGTATTCATCGCACCCTGGCTGACATTAAGGTTATCATTCTTACCGCCCACTTAGAGGACAGCGTCCTGAGGCGCATGCTTGAAGCCGGTGCATCGGGCTTTTTAAGCAAAGGGACTGATGCGGTGGAAATGACCGATGCCATTCGCCAAGTCTTCCGCAACGGGCGCTATATAAGCCAAGAAATTGCACAGCGGCTAGCACTCGCCCACTTCACTGACGAAGATAGCCCATTTAACCAGCTCTCTGATCGCGAGCTACAAATTGCTTTGATGATCGTCAACTGTCAGCGAGTACAAGATATTTCTGACCGTCTACACCTTAGCCCTAAAACTGTTAACACTTACCGTTATCGCTTGTTTGATAAGCTACATGTCACCAGTGATGTCGAGTTGACCCATCTCGCCTTACGCCACGGTCTAGTCGAAGGTTTTGACGCCACTATGGGATAGACCTACCATCGCAGCTTCTGCCGTTTAAGAGCTCCAATGCCCAGCTATGACTTTTGATGCCAAGCAGTTTTTAAGCTCTGTCAGCACTTCACCCGGTGTTTACCGCATGCTGGATGAGGAGCAAAACACGCTCTATGTCGGCAAAGCGAAGCGTTTGAAAGCACGACTGGCAAGCTATTTCCGCGGCCAGCTCAATACCAAAACCCAGGCGATGGTGGCACGCATTGCCGATATTCAAATTACGGTCACCCGTAGCGAAACCGAAGCACTGCTGCTTGAACAAACATTAATTAAGGAGCTTCGCCCGCCCTACAACATCCTGCTACGGGATGATAAATCCTACCCGTTTGTGTTTGTCACTGACCGCCACCCCTACCCCGCTTTGGAATATAAGCGAGCACGCCAGCGTCGCGACGATGGCCGCTACCTGGGTCCCTACCCCAGCAGCGGGGCCGTAAAAGAGAGCCTGACGCTGATGCAGAAAATTTTTCGCATCCGTAACTGCGAAGACAGTGTTTTTGCCCACCGCTCTCGCCCTTGCTTGCAGTATCAAATTCAGCGCTGCAGCGCCCCTTGTGTTGATTACATCTCAGAAGAGGAGTATCGCCGGGATGTGGAACATGCGGTGATGTGCCTAGAAGGCAAAAGCGAGCACGTGACCCAGCTATTAACCCAAGAAATGGAAGCAGCCAGCCAAGCGCTCAACTTTGAAGAGGCCGCACGCCTGCGTGACCAAATCCAGCAGCTACGCCAGCTGCAGCAGCGCCAGTTTGTGGATAACGAGAGCGGCGACGCAGACGTTTTCGCCTTAGCCCAACGGCCTGGCGCACTCGGCATCTCCATATTGAGCGTGCGTGATGGTCGTCTACTGGGTGCTCGGCACCATACGCCAAAGAATGATCTAGACCTACCGCCAGAAATACTTCTGACCGAAGTGGTTAGTCAATACTATTTTGGCCAGCCACATAACGTACCCGGAGAAGTAATTACTAGCCTCCCGCTGGAAGATAGCACTCTGATTGCCGATACCCTCTCTCAGCAAGCAGGCAAAAAAGTCAGAGTAGCAAGCCAAGTGCGCGGGCATCGCGCCCAATGGCAGCACCTCGCCATGACCAACGCCGAGCAGCAGCTTGCATCACAGCTGGCCAATAAAACCCAGCTCACTCAGCGGTTTGAGGCACTGCAAAAAGCGCTGGGACTGGAAAAACTGCCAGAGCGGCTTGAGTGTTTCGATATCAGCCACAGCCAGGGCGAAGCCACCGTGGCGTCCTGCGTGGTGTTTGACCATCAAGGCCCGCGTAAAAGTGACTATCGCCACTTCCGCATTGAAGGCATCGCAGCAGGGGATGATTACGCCGCCATGCAACAAGCGCTGACGCGGCGCCTGAAGCGGGTAAAAAGCGGAGAAGCAGTGGCCCCCGATATTCTGATTGTGGATGGCGGCAAAGGGCAGCTCAATATGGCACGCGGGGTACTAAACGACCTTTCGGTCACCAACATCATTCTACTAGGCGTTGCCAAAGGAACCACTCGCAAGGCCGGACTGGAAACTCTCTTCTTAGAGACCAGCGATAACCCGCTACCTTTAGATCCGGCTTCGCCGGCACTGCATTTAATCCAGCATATCCGCGATGAGTCCCACCGCTTTGCGATTGCAGGCCACCGGGCAGCGCGAGACAAAGCGCGACGCACGTCTACTTTGCAGGATATTCCTGGCATAGGCCCTAAACGGCGGCGTGAACTTCTGCGCTTTTTTGGTGGCCTACAGGGCGTACAAAAGGCCAGCCGTGATGAACTAGCCAGGGTGCCCGGAATTAATGCAGCCCTCGCAGAGAGCATTTATACGGCACTGAATGGATAAACTTGTTCTTAACATGGATGCAATGCGCTAAGGGGGATAGAATAACCCGCACATTACACTCCGACTTTCATGATTCTCCGGCAAGGATCGCACCCTGCGATGAACATACCCAACATACTCACACTGGCAAGAATCGTCTTTATCCCGCTACTGGTAGTACTGTTTTATCTACCTTTCAGTTGGAGCATGCCGGTTGCCGCTGGCTTATTTGCCCTAGCATCGGTCACCGACTGGCTCGATGGCTATCTGGCCCGCCGCTGGAATCAGTCGACCCCCTTCGGTGCCTTTTTAGACCCTGTGGCAGACAAACTTATGGTCGCCGTGGCGCTTGCACTGTTAATTGAGCGTTTTGACACGCTGATCCTGACGCTGCCCGCACTGGTGATTATCGGTCGTGAGATCGTTATTTCAGCCCTGCGGGAGTGGATGGCCGAAATGGGTAAACGCGGCATGGTGGCTGTCTCTTGGGTTGGCAAACTAAAAACCACGCTGCAGATGGCCGCCATTCTGGTACTGCTGGCCTTCCCGCCAGGGCACGAAATCGCGCTACTGGGCGTGGTTGTTCTGTACGCTGCCGCTACTCTCACGCTTTGGTCAATGGTTCAGTATCTAAAAGCTGCTTGGCCGCACCTTAGTCGCTCAATGTAGGCAGCATAAATGTCAGCAGCACAGTAGCTCTTTGAACCCGTTGATAAATTGATTGTTTGACAAGCGCGCAGCGATGCGTATAATTCGCCCTCGAGTCGAGCGGGAATAGCTCAGTGGTAGAGCATCGCCTTGCCAAGGCGAGGGTCGAGAGTTCGAATCTCTTTTCCCGCTCCATTTGGCTCACGCCAATGACTTGTTAGGCTGGATGGCAGAGTGGTTATGCAGCGGACTGCAACTCCGTGTACGCCGGTTCGATTCCGACTCCAGCCTCCATTGTCAGTGTAGCGATTGCTGCTAAAGCGCCGATACACTGCCCGGATGGCGAAATTGGTAGACGCAAGAGACTTAAAATCTCTCGGGGGCAACCCCGTGCCGGTTCAAGTCCGGCTCCGGGCACCATGAATTGTTAGTAAGAACATGACGCTGCGAGATCTTCTGATCTACGCGGCTTTTTTATGTTTAACGCCCACCCGATCAGTTACCTTTCGCTTTTTTGCCTGCACCATCGCTAAGCGCCAGTGGTCACGCTATGATGCCATCCTCCCTGTGAAAGCGTGTTGCGCGCGCAGCTTTTGATAGCAAAAAGAAGGAGCGGGCCCCTATGAGCACGCCAACAACCGACCTACTTATTATCGGCGGAGGCGTCGCTGGCCTCACCCTAGCGCTAGAAGTTGCTGACCACTTGTCAGTCACGCTGGTACGTCCGGCAATGGATGATCAAGGAGCCAGCCGCTGGGCACAGGGCGGCATTGCGGCAGTGCTCTCTCCGGATGACAATCTCGACGACCATGTACGCGATACCCTCATCGCTGGTGATGGACTATGCGATGAAGACGCCGTTCGTTTTACCGTCACCCATGGCCCTGAGGCGATTCAATGGCTCATTGACAACGGTGTGCCGTTTACGCCCGACCCGGACCCAAGCGCCCGCTACCCCTACCACCTGACCCGAGAAGGCGGGCACAACGCGCGACGCATTATTCATGCCGATGACGCCACCGGTCGTGCGGTAGTTGAAACCTTGGTCAATAAAGTCTCTGCCCACCCTGGCATTACTCAGCGCAGCGACCTGACCATTCTCACCCTGCTGAGTAACGCTGAGGGCCACTGCATTGGCGCCCAAGGTGTCGATAGCGAGCAGCGCCTACAAGCGTTTTATGCCCATCACACCGTTCTCGCTACCGGCGGCGCAAGCGGGTTATACCGGCACACCACCACCCCAGCACCCAGCAGCGGCGAAGGTATGATGATGGCGGCTGAGCTGGGAGCAACGCTTGCCAATCTTGAGTTTCAGCAGTTTCACCCTACCTGCCTATTCGACCCGGATGGCCCAGCCTTTCTGATTAGCGAGGCGGTGCGCGGTGAAGGCGGCCACCTGCTTAACGAAGCTGGCCATCGTTTTATGCCCGACCTCGATCCACGTGCCGAGCTAGCGCCTAGAGATGTGGTGGCCAGAGCCATTGATGCACAGATTCAGCAAGGCACGCTGGGGCACGTCTGGCTAGATATACGCCACTTAGGAGAAGCCTCTATACGCCATCACTTCCCTACAATTTTGGCTCATTGCGCCTCGCGGGGAATGGATATTACGCGCCAACCGATCCCCGTTGTGCCCGCCGCCCATTATAGCTGTGGCGGCGTCGCTACCGACCACGCTGGCGCTACCGACGTTGCCAACCTTTATGCCATTGGCGAAACGGCCTACACCGGCCTCCACGGCGCAAACCGTATGGCTAGCAATTCGCTGCTTGAGTGTTTGGTTTATGCGCGTAGCTGCGCCCGGCATCTGCTCTCCTTGCCCTCGCCACCCAATGAGCCGCTGAATACAGGGGGTGATCATCAAGCACCTATCATTCAGCCCAGCATTAACGTGGAACTAGAGGCACTTAGAAAGCTCCGCTTTAAGATGCGCAGCGTCATGAGTCAATACGTATCGATAGTAAGAAGCGACCAAGGCCTTGCTGCCGCCAGTGAAGCACTGGCAGAAATCAAAAAAGAATTGGAAAAGCTAGATAAAGCGATGTCGCACCCAGAAAGTATGCGACTAAGGCAAGCCATTATGCTTGCTCAACTCACTGTGCTGGCCGCCTCTCAACGCCACGAGTCTCGGGGCTTGCATTACTCTATTGACTGGCCAGAACATCAGGCCACCTCCGCCCCTTCTCAGCTGACACTAGATAGTTTACGTTTAGCAGGGCTTCCGCACTAACGCCCTGCCAAACTATCGACCAGGCCGATGGAAACATCGGCGCAGGGCGCGCTGACTGTCGCCTGGGAGACTGTCTGGCCATAACCAGAGACGCTGTGATCCCATACGAAGCCCTACTAGCCAAGGCCCTAGATAGTCACAGCTAACTCCTAATGTCGGCCCCGCCTCTCCAGTGGCTAGCAACCAGCATCCCTCTATCTGGCTGCCGTTCTTGGTGAGCTGCAGCGCCCCACATGGCTGCGCACTATAGGAGCAATACACTAACGCCATTCCAATGCTTAGCGTTAATCCCCCTAACCAATGGCCTATCGCCCAACCTATTAGTATCGCCAGCCCCAGCACCAACGCCCCGTAAAGCCCGCCTGCCAGCTTAGAGCGTGCGATAAGCAGTGTTATCGGTGGTTTCAGCATGCTCAACGATCATTTGCACAAGATGGCGCAAGTCCGGATCTTCAGGCCACTCACGATGCATCAGCCAAACGAACAAATCTTGATCCTCTTCTTCAATCAAACGCTGATACGTCAACTGCTCCTCTTCGCTCAGCGTGTCGAAGCGTTTTTCTAAAAAGGGAATTAACAGCAGATCCAGCTCCCACATACCGCGCCGGGAGTGCCAGTAAAGCCGCTTACGAAGCACAGCGGCGGGGGAAGTATCGTCGCTCAACGTCAGCCTCTCCGAGTAGATAAAAATGAAAAGCCAGTATACCGAAGCTGTGGGGTCGCGCCAGGGCCAAGCTTCGCCTATGCTGTTAATCAGCTTCGTACTAACTTGCCTAGTACCTTGTTTTATCTGAATTGTTTTATGCGGTTATGCGCAGTATGCTGATTTCGAAGTTATCGAGGTCGCATGTGCATTACGGCCTTTAAATGCAGGGAGCCAACCGATGACCAAGTCTGAACTAATCGAACAAATTGCGATGCGTCAACCGGAGCTATCCGCCAAGGATGTCGAAACAGCGGTGCGTATTATCCTAGATGATATGACCGATGCTCTCGCCACTGGAGGACGAGTAGAGATCCGTGGTTTTGGCAGCTTTTCGCTTCATTATCGCAAGCCGCGCACGGGGCGTAATCCTAAAACCGGCGACCCGGTAGATTTAGACGGCAAATACGTACCGCACTTTAAACCGGGCAAGGAGCTGCGCGAACAAGTCGATGCGAGCCGCGCTTTAGGTTACTAAAGCGAGTTAATAGCGCCATCCGACCTTCTGCGGGATGACGTCGCGCCCAGACTCAGACACAATAGCATCATCGTGAACGTCACTGATTAGGAAACTCTCATGCGTTGGATCAAAGGGCTGATTCTGGCCGTCATTTTATTGGTAGTGATGCTGGTGGGCATTCTGTTTGCTGTGAATAACCAGCAAGCCATTGCCTTAAACCTAATTTGGGCTGAACTGCCTGCCGTATCACTCTCCGTATGGCTACTAGCCACCCTAGCGGTGGGCGTCATTGTCGGCATGCTGGCCATGCTGGGTGTTTATGTTCGCCTGAAAGCACGGCTTGCCCGCAGTGAGCGTCACAATAAACAGCAGCGCAAAGAGCTAGACCGGTTACGCACTCAGGGGTTGAAGGAACTGGCGTAAATGCATGATGCTGTGCTGCTAGGCGTACTCTTGGCAGCCATTGCCATCGGCTTTGGCCTAGGCATCCGTTACGCCTACCGCCGCCAGCAGCACTCCCCCGCCTCGCGTACTCCCGGCTTATCACGGGAATACTTCGTCGGGCTGAACTATCTGCTGAACGAGCAGCCCGACGAAGCGATTAACACCTTTATCCATGCATTGGATGTTAATAGCGACACCATTGATACTCATATTGCCCTTGGCAAGCTTTTCCGTGCCCGCGGTGAAGCAGATAAAGCCGTTAGCATTCATCAAAACCTGCTAGCCCGCCCAGCACTCTCTACCACGACTAATGAAATCATTCAGCTTGAGCTCGCCCGCGACTTTATCGCCTTGGGTGTGCACGACCGAGCCCAGCGGCTACTGCGCAGCCTGCTAGAACACTCGGTGAACGAAGCGCTCCGTCTAGAAGCGAAGCGGCTGCTGATTGATTTACTTGAGCGAGAAAAAGAGTGGCAAGACGCGCTAGACGTTGTTCAACCGCTGATTAAGCAGCAACCCGCCATGCGCCGCCCTGCATCACACTGGCTCTGTGAACTTGCCCAACAGGAAATTGATCAATCTAGCCGCGCAATGGCGCGTAAGCACCTTAAAAAAGCGCTTCAGTTGGATGAGCACTGTATTCGCGCCACCTTAATGCTGGCTGAATTAGAGATGGATAATGGTCACTATGCAAAAGCTATCGAGCGGCTTAATCATATACCCCGGCAGGATATCGCTCACGTACCGACCATGCTACCAGCGCTCCAGCGCGCTTATACCCGCAATAACAACTTACCCGGCCTGGAAAGCCACCTGTATAAACTACTAGGCCAAGCGCCGTATACCAGCGTCATTGTGACGCTAGGGGAACTCGTTCATCAAAGAGATGGAGTAGACAGCGCTATCGAGCGAACCGGCGAGTGGCTGAGTGAAGCGCCCAGCCTAGGAGGGCTTGATTACCTAGTTGATCTCTACCTGGAAAGTGAACGGCTCGCTGGTAAAGCCACACCGGATACCCGACTCCTCTTACTAAAACACCATACCGATGCCCTGCTGAAGGGACGCCCCCGCCATCGCTGCCGCCGCTGTGGGTTTAGTAGCGACAGTCTGGCTTGGCAGTGCCCCAGCTGCCGCCGCTGGGGCACTATTAAACCGATTACCGGCGTCGAGGGCGAATAGCTATTGCCTACCTGCCAGCTCGGCCTCAATAGCCGCTAATGCTGCCATAGGATCTTCTGCTTGCGTGACCGGACGACCTACCACTAAATGCGTGCTACCCGCCTGCATTGCGTCAGCAGGCGTCATGATGCGCTGTTGATCGTTCGCCGCCGCAAAGCTAGGACGAATACCGGGCGTTACTTTTAAGAATGCGCTGCCGCACTGCGCCTCGATCTGCGCCGCCTCCTGCGCCGAGCACACCACGCCGTCTAATCCGCTTTGCTGGGCCAGGGCTGCCAAGCGCATGACGTGCTCAGCAGGGCTTGCAGTAATGCCCACATCCGCCAAGTCTTCCGCCTGCATGCTAGTCAGCACCGTGACCGCAATTAAGTGCGTAGTAAGCTGATGGTCGGATAAGCGCTTTGCCGCTGCCTCCATCATTTTGCGCCCGCCAGAGGCGTGAACGTTTACCATCCAAACACCCTGCTCTGCCGCCGCCTGAACAGCACTGGCCACGGTATTAGGAATATCGTGAAATTTAAGATCCAGGAACACATCGAAACCACGTCCATGGAGCGCTTCCAGTACGGCAGGGCCACTTCGCGTAAACAGCTCTTTACCGACTTTGAGACGGCACCGAGTAGGGTCAAGCTGGTCTGCCATGCACAGAGCTGCATCAAGCGAAGGGTAATCCAGGGCAATAATCAGTGGGGAATCGGTGGACACGCGCTTACTCCGTGTTCGTGAACGCTTAAAAGGAAATTGCGCCATTGACGCGATGGGTATTGATTAGTGTACCAGCCCCACAGAGCTTGCAGTGTAAGCGATTGGCCATTTCCCTGTAGCAAAAGGCTTACAAAAACCATCGTCGATGACTTACAGCATTCACTGTTCTAAATGCTAATTTCAACTAAGGCGGCGAATAAAGCTTCACTCCTATCGCTGCGCTCATGGCCTTTCGTGCTGAGTACGCGACTGGCCCAATGGAAAAAACAGAAGGATGTTAACGATGCAGACAACGTTTAAGCGTATCGCAGCCGCACTACTTATTAGCCTCAGCCTTGGCCTATCAGGAACAGCGATGGCTCAAGCCATTGCGCCGATTAACGTCAACAGTGCCGATGAGGAACTGCTTGCTGAGCTGCCCGGTATTGGCCCAAGCCGCGCGACAGCGATTATTGAAGAGCGCGAAGCCAACGGTGCCTTTGAAAATGCCGATGACCTGACCCGCGTGAACGGCATTGGGCCAGCCACCGTTGACCGTATGCGTGATCAAATCAAATTTGAAGAGTAAATTTAAAAAGCAACCCACCACATGCCACCGCACGGTTACACATCGGCGGTGGCGGTGCTGACAAGCCGCTTAAATTGTATCGCCGGGCACTCGCACTCGCCCTTCCATTAACACTCGTGCACTGCGGCTCATTACCGCCTGATCAATCTGCCAGCGCCCGTCTACCAGGCTGGCTTTCGCCCCAACCCGAAGTGACCCTGAAGGATGGCCAAACGTCACCGCTTCACGCTCAATGCCACCGGCCGCTAAATTCACCAACGTACCCTGAATCGCCGCTGCCGCGCCAATAGCGACCGCCGCCGTGCCCATCATGGCGTGGTGTAGCTTGCCCATCGAGAGCGCCCGCACCACTAGGTCAATATCTTCAGCATTGATGGCTTTCCCACTCGATGCCATATAGCTAGCCGCGGGGGCCACAAAGGCCACTTTGGGAGTATGCTGACGGCTGGCAGCCTCCTCCACATGGTTAATCAATCCCATGCGGACAGCACCGTGGGCGCGAATCGTTTCGAACATCTCCAGCGCCTTGGCATCCCCATTAATCGCTTCTTGCAGCTCACACCCGGTGTAGCCCAGCGCCTCAGCATTCACGAACACCGTTGGAATACCGGCATTAATCAGCGTTGCTTTCAGTACACCAACACCCGGCACCTCTAGATCATCGACCACGTTACCGGTGGGAAAAATCGCGCCCTCACCATCGGCAGGGTCTATAAACGCGACGGGGATTTCTGCCGCCGGAAAGGTCACGCCATCCAGCTCGAAATCACCGGTCTCTTGCACTTCACCCTCCGCCATGGGTACTTGGGCAACGATGGTTTTCTGAATATTGGCCTGCCAAATACGCACTTCCGCGATGCCGTTTCGAGGCACCTTAGCGGGATCGACCAAGCCATTGGCGATAGCGTAAGGCCCTACCGCCGCGGATAGGTTGCCACAGTTGCCGCTCCAATCCACAAAGGGTTTATCGATCGAGACTTGGCCGAATAGGTAATCCACATCGTGATCGGGCGAGTCACTCTTCGAGAGAATCACCGTTTTGCTGGTGCTGGACGTGGCGCCCCCCATGCCATCAATTTGTTTTTCATAAGGGTCGGGGCTGCCTATCACCCGCAGCAGCAGCTTATCCCGCGCTTCACCCGGCACCTGAGCGGCGGTGGGCAGGTCACTCAAAGTGAAAAACACCCCTTTACTGGTGCCGCCCCGCATATAGGTGGCGGGAATACGCATTTGTGCTTGATGAGCCATGACGCACCTCTTAAACAATAGCCTGGCTACGGCCAGGCTATTCGCTATTCATTACCCCCTTACCATCGCGCTGAGACGACTAGGCAACGGAGGATTCCAAAAAGTCCTGAGCAAAACGCTGCAGCACGCCACCGGCAGAATAGATGGTCACTTCTTCGGCCGTATCCAATCGGCAAACCACTGGCACGCGCTCGGTGCTGCCACTGGTGCGGTGGATAACTAGCGTGAGCGTGGCGCGCGGTTCGGGCGTGCCTTCCACATCGAAGACTTCCGTGCCGTCCAACTCTAGGGTTTTCCGCGTGGTCCCTTCCTCGAACTGCAGCGGCATAACACCCATACCGATCAGGTTCGTGCGGTGGATGCGCTCAAAGCCTTCGGCGACAATGGCCTCTACCCCTGCGAGCGCGACGCCTTTGGCCGCCCAGTCACGGGATGAGCCTTGGCCGTAATCCGCTCCGGCAATAATAATCAGCGGCTGCTTGCGGGCCATATAGGTCTCGATGGCTTCCCACATGCGGGTCACTTTACCCTCCGGCTCAATACGCGCCAGCGACCCCTGCAGCACCTTGCCCTGCTCGTCGTGGACCATTTCGTTGAACAGTTTCGGGTTCGCCAACGTTGCCCGCTGGGCGGTCAGGTGATCACCGCGGTGGGTGGCGTAGGAGTTAAAGTCCTCCTCCGGCAGGCCCATTTTGTGCAAGTACTCCCCCGCTGCGCTATCGAGCATGATGGCATTGGAGGGCGAGAGGTGGTCGGTGGTGATGTTGTCCGGCAGAATCGCCAGCGGGCGCATGCCCTTCAGCCCACGCTCTTTCGCCATGTTGCCTTCCCAGTAGGGCGGGCGGCGAATATAGGTGCTCTGGGGCCGCCATTCGTAGAGCGGGCTTACCTGCGTGCGCGCACTCTTATCCAGATCAAACATCGGGATATAGGTTTGGCGGAACTGCTCGGGCTTCACCGACGACTTCACGATGGCATCGATTTCGCTATCGTCGGGCCAGATGTCCTTGAGGGTGATCGGATTACCCTGCGTGTCATACCCCAGCACGTCTTTTTCGATATCAAAGCGAATGGTGCCTGCGATGGCATACGCCACCACCAACGGCGGTGAGGCCAAAAACGCCTGCTTGGCGTAGGGGTGGATACGCCCGTCAAAGTTTCGGTTGCCGGAGAGCACTGCCGTGGCGTACAGGTCGCGGTCGATGATTTCCTGCTGGATGTGCGGCTCCAGCGCACCAGACATCCCGTTACAGGTGGTACAGGCGTAGGCCACCACACCAAAGCCGAGGTTCTCCAACTCATCCATCAAGTGCGCTTCTTCTAAGTACATCTTGACGGTTTTTGAGCCAGGGGCCAGCGACGACTTCACCCACGGTTTGCGGGTCAGCCCTAACCGGTTGGCGTTGCGAGCAATCAACCCAGCCGCCACCATATTGCGCGGGTTAGACGTGTTGGTGCAGCTGGTGATGGCGGCAATAATCACCGCACCATCCGGCATTCTGCCTGCCTGCTCATCGGCCCGGGCTTTATCCAAGTCGATGGCGATACCCCGCTTTGCCAGCTCGGAAGTAGGCAGGTGGGCATGGGGGTTAGAAGGGCCAGCCAACGTGCGCTCCACGCTTGAGAGATCAAACGTCAATACCCGTTCGTAATAGGCACTCTTGAGATCATCTGCCCATAGCCCAGTATGCTTGGCATACGCTTCCACCAGCGCGACTTGCTCATCTTCACGCCCAGTGAGCTTGAGATACTCAATGGTTTGGTTATCGATGTAGAACATCGCCGCCGTAGCACCATACTCCGGCGTCATATTGGAAATCGTGGCGCGGTCGCCCACGGTCAGCGCGTCAGCGCCTTCGCCGTAGAACTCTAAGTAAGCGCCCACTACGCGCTCTTTACGCAGAAACTCGGTAATCGCCAGCACCATATCCGTGCCGGTAATCCCCGGCTGTAGTTTGCCGGTAAGCTCGACCCCGACAATATCCGGCAGGCGCATCATCGAGGCGCGGCCCAGCATCACGCTTTCCGCCTCCAGGCCACCGACACCTACGGAGATCACCCCTAGCGCATCCACCATCGGCGTATGGCTGTCGGTACCCACACATGTATCTGGATAGGCAATACGCACGCCCTGCTCATCAGGGCGGCACTGCACCACTGGGGACATCTTCTCCAGGTTGATCTGGTGCATGATGCCGTTGCCGGGAGGAATCACGTCGACGTTTTCAAACGCCAGCTTGGTCCAGTTAATAAAGTGGAAGCGGTCGTCGTTACGACGATCCTCTACTTGGCGGTTTTTCTCGAAGGCATCCTTCTCAAAGCCCGCATGTTCGACGGCCAACGAGTGGTCGACGATCAGCTGAGTGGGCACGACCGGGTTGACCTTGGCCGGGTCACCGCCTTTATCGGCAATGGCATCACGCAGGCCAGCTAAATCTACCAGCGCGGTTTGGCCAAGAATGTCGTGACATACCACCCGTGCCGGGTACCAGGGAAAATCTAAATCCTGCTTGCGCTCAATGAGCTGTTTTAGAGCATCGGTGAGCAGCTCAGGGTCACAGCGACGTACCAGCTGTTCGGCCAATACACGCGAAGTGTAGGGCAGTTTGGCATAGGCGCCGTGCTGGATATCCTCGACCGCTTGGCGTGCATCGAAGAACTCTACCGGCTCGCCCTCTACCAGAACGCCCGGTAGCGGCTTGCGATAATTCGTGTTCATAACGCCTCTCACTTAGTCACCTCGCAACCGATCAGTCGCGCGCTTCGATGGGTACCCATTCGTTCTTCTCAGGGCCGATATAATCAGCACTGGGGCGAATAATGCGGTTGTTGGCACGCTGCTCGAACACATGCGCTGCCCAGCCAGTCACCCGGGACATCACGAAAATCGGTGTAAACAGCTTGGTCGGGATATCCATGAAGTGGTAAGCGCTGGCATGGAAGAAGTCCGCATTACAGAACAGCTTCTTCTCCCGCCACATTACCTCTTCACAGCGTACCGACACCGGATAGAGCACGGTGTCGCCAACATCATCCGCCAGCTTCTTCGACCACTCTTTGATAATGGCATTACGCGGGTCCGACTCACGATAGATGGCGTGACCAAAGCCCATGATCTTCTCTTTACGCTCCAACATACCGAGCATTTCCCGCTCTGCTTCCTCTGGCGATGCCCAGTTCTCGATCATCGCCATGGCCGCTTCGTTGGCGCCACCGTGCAGCGGGCCGCGCAGTGAGCCAATCGCGCCGGTGATACAAGAGTGCATATCGGAAAGCGTAGAAGCGCATACCCGAGCGGTGAAAGTTGAAGCATTGAACTCGTGCTCGGCATACAGAATCAGCGAGACGTTCATCACCCGGGCATGCAGTTCGGAGGCGGGCTCGCCGCGTAGCATATGTAGGAAGTGGCCACCTACCGAGGCATCATCGGTTTCGGTATCAATACGCACGCCGTCATGGCTGAAGCGATACCAGTAGCAAATAATCGAGGGCAGCACCGCCAGCAGACGATCCGCCACATCCTGCTGCTCGTCAAAACTCTCCTCGGTTTCC
>Ga0115013_10000691_pt1 | contig 19984 bp, 16 predicted proteins | sample SouAtlMetagenome_2_FD_88686 | JGI IMG/M metagenome (GOLD analysis project Ga0115013, IMG submission 88686) | Marine eukaryotic phytoplankton communities from Atlantic Ocean - South Atlantic ANT15 Metagenome | ecosystem: Environmental > Aquatic > Marine > Oceanic | place: South Atlantic Ocean...
CAGGAGGCTTTAAATTGGCTTTGCCCTACTCTGCCTTTGAGCCAGTAAAAAACGCATGTCAATTGCTTTACTCATGTCCTGTTTGGCTGCCCCATTAATGACCCCACTTGCAGTTGTGTCATCTGCCTCCACTGGGGTAGGTGGTTGTTGGTGGCCTAACCCCCCAAGTGTCACTCGCATTGGAGCTGCACTCTGCGCATTCATAACTAGGGCTCCAACTTCTGCAACAACGTCCTTAATAATCTTGGCCTGTGTGCAGGCAATGAGCTATACTTATTTGTTCTGTCGTCGTACGATCCGGAGAATCACTCGCGCGGAGAATGCCACCGCACAAAAGGAATCGGATCCAAAACTACTACGTAAAGCCTACCGGGTCTGTTACTACTTATTTTCTCATCATTTTCATTTTTCGTGCAAATGAGTGCCGATCGCACCAAAAAAAGAAATTCACAAAACTTTCTAGGAGCGCGTGCATTTCACGTACGACGATCTTACCGAACAAAAAAAAGGCATCAATCAAAGCAAAAAAAGGTGTTGCTGAACATGGCCCATGAGCGAGATAGGACAAAGACAAATACAGGACCAGCTTCATAACATATCATTAAAATCAATTAGCGAGACGTCAGCAGCAAGAAACTCTGAGAATTCCGCGGGCGATCGGCTTCCATCCATAAGACCCCGGGCCCCGGGGGCTCTTCGTTTGTTACAAGCATACGAGCGAGAACAAGGACAGCGAGCGAAAGGAAAGGGGGGAACAATTTCACCACAAAAAGTTTTACTTAAGTGGATACAGAAATTAGTACGTTTCATTTTGCCAAATTTTAGGGTTAAAATATTCTTGACATTACCCCCTTTTTTATTGTCATTCATCGACAACCAACTAACGCACTTACACCGACAACTAACGCATTTACATCGACATTATTTGTTTCTTTTATGGTTCCAATGATATCACCGTAAAGGTGAAATCCATCGAAGGAGTAGAAAAGTCAAAATCAGTGTCGAAAAAGTTGCAGGACTTATTCGAAGCCACAAAGATTGCAACAGAGAACAACCAACCAACTAATCTTTGGGACGACGATCTGGTTACAAAAGTCGTTGAGATATTTGAGACCCATTCGGTACGTTCAGTTAAAGTATTTAATTTGAGTTGAAATACTATTTCACTACATGCGCTGATAGAAGTTCGGATTGATGCTGCCTTTCCTCAGACGTTTATTAAATCAAACAACATCCAGAATTTCGACGCTGTTCTTCGAAGTCTCAAAAATCGAAGAGAGGATTTGAATATTAATTTGGATAGCACAACGGACAACAACATTAAATCTCGCGGAAGAATGGCTTCAGGAGTGGCAAATAGCTTATCCCCATCTGATGGGCCTGATTCGGCGGCAGGAATTTCAAATATCTTGCAAGATATCGGACCTGCTTGTACCAGGGACGCAAACACTTTTCGCGATACTCTGGCCGAAATTACATCCACCAATTCGACTAGCAAGGTAGACGAGGCAACAATTTCCAGGATTATATACTTTTTTTCTGACAAAGGGCGAGAGTCAGAAGGATCGTCGCCGGCAACGGGTCTATCTTCCTCCCTTTTTGGAAGCCTTATTCCAGGGAGAGGAAACGATGCATCAGCCAATGGATGGAAACTCAAATCCGTATCGAGTGTGCTGGAACAAGACTATGCTCATCTCGACTGGAATTTAGTTGCCAAGTGCTGGGACTTTCCAGGATTTTTGCTAAAGGATGTAGAACAATTTCGAAGTCTCTTAGATCTTTATCGATCAGGATCGAAGACGTCTCCTCCTTTGTCCGCCTTCACATCACAATGGAGGAACACTGCTGGCCAACTTTCTATTATTGAATCAATAATGACTGTGCCCCAGAACATCTTTATGACTCCGTTGACGGAGGAAGAATCAGCAGATGCAGCGACAGCAGCCCAAGGTATCACAGGGATAGATCCGAACTCTTTCGCATCAATGGAAATTCTTCAACGCCTTCTTTTCCTTTCAGATACCCCATCATTGTATCGTCGCGTCCGGGATTTATTTGTCAAGGGACTATACAATTGCCCTGAAGTTCTCCTGTGCGCTTTGGTACGCTTGCAACTACATGTTGCGAATACACCCCCTCAGTCAGGGAGAGAAGCATTGGCCAGTGCAGGGTTGCAGATCAAAACAGAGCTAATGAGGGAATTAATTCCTCTATTTTTCCGACCCAATAGTCACCACCGGGTTCAAAATGCGCAAGCTGCCCTTCGTAGACTATACGCAATTTCACCAAATACGGTAACAGCTGCATGCTTTGAGGCATGGAGAAGCACAGTTGGCGACAACTCGCAGGTGCGAGTTGCTACTATAGTTCACATAATCAACATTGCCAGACTTCAAAACTCTCCTGCAGATGCAGTAGCTTCGTTGCTAAATGGAAACAAAGACCCCGAGTTTAGTGTGGCTATAGCATTTGTGATGGCCGATAATGAATTTCTTCAGCTCAGGCCATGGCTAAATGAAAAACTGTCCCAAAGGAATATGGCAAGTATCTTTGCAGCAGCTATAGTGTCTTACATAGCGAAGACGCAGTCAACTGCATCGCTTCGAGGAAGCGAGCCAACACCACTTGTCAGCTTGGAAAACATTGTTACAACATTACAAATTTTGCAGGGTCTAGACGCCGTAACACTTTCACAACCTTTCTCTAACGGAGATGGAAATCAAACACAGGGCACAACACTCGGGGATAACGTCAAAGCTGTAGTAGAAGCTTGCATAACTACGCACCCGAACTTAAGAGGATCATTAAGTGCGACAAACACTGCATCTACTAGCAACGGGGGAGGAAACGGTGCAGGTGCTGCTTCATCTACAGGAGCATCGGATGATGTGGAAGAAATGGCCACTGCATACTTTCAGAAGATTTACACTTCAGAGCAAAGTATTGGAGAGGTTGTTGAAATGCTGAAACGTTTCAAGACTTCTGGTAATTCCAAAGAGAACGAAATTTTTGCGTGCATGGTACACAATCTTTTCGACGAGTACAGATTCTTCTCCAAATACCCCGAGAGAGAGCTGCGAATTACTGGAATTCTTTTCGGAACTCTAATTGAAGAACAGCTAGTCAGTAGTATTACACTTGGGATTGCGTTGCGATATGTTTTGGAAGCTCTTCGCAAAACTCCATCGCCTCCAGGATCTACCACCAGCAGTGGAAAAATGTTTGATTTTGGAATGTTTGCGTTGGAACAATTTAAGGGACGATTGCACGAGTGGCCGCAATACTGCTCTCACATTGTACAAATCCCTCACTTGAAAGAGGGTTATGCTCAATTAGTTGGAGAGATAGAAGCTGCCATGCTCGAAAGTCAAAATCGGGCCACTGGAACGTCGAGTCAAAGTCCGAACTCAAATGAAGAGAAAAACCAGAACGATAAGGCTCAGGGATCGATTTCTCAAGACTCATCAGCCATAGGTTTTGTCCCGACGCCTTCCGATGGCTCGGCGTCGACGTTGGGCCTTCCTGTACCAAGTATTCCAGTGGATACAAAGCCAAGGATTGCTGAATTTGGCCCTTTGCTTGGAAGAGCGGTCACAAATTTAGCAGACGAAGAACAAGATCACGAATCGCCTCCTGAAAATCTTTTGGATAGAATTCAGTTTTTGATTAACAATCTTGCCCCTTCGAATGTTGAAAGCAAGTCTCAGGAGCTCAAGGATCTATTAGAACCACGATACTTTAGCTGGCTAGCACATTTTCTAGTTGTGAAGCGTATCAGCACACAAGCCAACTATCACTCTTTGTATCTTAGCTTTTTAGACAACCTTGGAGAGTATGGAAAGGGACTCTTAGAGGCAATTTTGGACAGCGCATATCGAAACATCGGGAAATTACTGCGTTCTCCAAAGATTACAACCTCATCCTCGGAACGAAGTTACTTGAAAAATCTTGGAATTTGGCTCGGTCAAATTACCTTAGCAAGAAATAGACCGATTTTACAGGTCATGTTAGATTGTAAGGAACTTTTACTGCAAGGATATGAGACAGGAAAGCTCATTGCCGTTGCCCCTTTTCTTGCGAAAATATTGGAAGGAGCGAAGAATTCATTTGTGTTCCGTCCACCGAATCCTTGGTTAATGGGTCTCCTAGGTGTATTTCGATCCGTTTACAATGTTGAAGGACTGAAGATGAATATTAAATTCGAAGTAGAAGTTCTGTGCAAAAATCTTGGAACTAGACTAGAAGATATTCCATTGAAAGACAGGGAATTGGCCAAGAGAGTGGCGCCTGTAAAGGAGAAAAACCCCGACTTTAACATCAAGGCCAGTTCTAAAACTTCTGCGTCAAATCAAGCACCTGCCACACTAGATGCGAACAATGCATTGAATATATCGTTAGAGTCTGCTCGTACACAAGGTTCTGGCGATGATGAAGCTACATTGATTCCCAACCTTGCTGCATATGTGACTGTCAATCAAAGTTTGAACGAACTTTTGCAGCAGTCCACTCAAGCGGGTACTCTAGCTTCACTAAACACAGCAGCGCTGAAGAGAGCTGTGCCAATTGCGGTCGACAGAGCAATTAGAGAAATCATTCAACCTGTTGTTGAGCGTAGTGTTACAATTGCCTGCATTACCACGAAGGAAATTGTTACGAAGGACTTCGCTATGGAAAGTGACGAGAACAAAATGCGCAAGGCTGGTCAGTTAATGGTTGCAAATCTAGCGGGAAGTCTAGCCCTTGTCACATGCAGAGAACCTCTCCGGACAAGCGTATCAACTCATCTTCGTCAACTTTTGACTCCTAATGCGTCTGGCAGCGATGGAAAATTAACTGAGCAGGAGCAAAATGTTATCGAACAATGCGTCCAGATTTGTGCCACAGACAATTTGGAACTTGGTTGTATGCTTATCGAAAAGGCTGCTACAGAAAAAGCAGTTCGTGATGTTGATGAGGCTCTTGCGCAACAGTTGAATTCAAGACGTAAGCATCGCGATCAAACTGGCCAGCCATTCTACGACATGTCAATTTTTGGAAACAATCAAAGATATCCCGCAGGACTTCCAGAGCAACTGCGTCCCAAACCAGGAGGCCTCAGAGCCGAACACTTTCAGCTATATGATAGTTTTCAAAAGATGCCACGGCAGACACCAACTCCGGGAGGAATTGGTCCTAATGTTGCATCAACGGGAATCACTTCTGGTAGAACCGCGCCGGCCCGCGTACCTGAATCCGATATGCAGCCACCAACTCAGAAACCACAGCTTGGTATTGACGCTTTATCTGCACTAGCTGCTAAACTCGACAGCGCCGTTACAGCTCTCTTGGCATCAGCCGGACACCGCGCCCCAGAAGTAAAATTACAAATGCTTCCACCTGAGCATCAAATCCGCCAATTGCTATCGGCTGTGAATCAGATTTTACCAAATCTCAACGCTAATGGAGAAATTATTCGTGGCTTGGTTCAGAGTGAACAAGACGGGGTACTCCAATGTTCTCAGGGCGTATTTAAGCGACTATATGAACTCAGTTTGGGTGAGCCACTACGACTTGAGGCTTTGGTGGCTCTCTTGGAGAAAATCAATGTGTCCTGTCCAAAACTGGGCAAAGATATGGGTACATGGGCTACATATGCTCCCACTAACACTGAAGCTCAACGACGTTTGCATAGAACAGTGTTATTGCTCCTCGTTAGAAGTCGTCTCCTCGCGGTAAACGAGCTTGATCAATTTCTGGCAGCGCGTGCAGACAATGGACGAAATACTGTTTGGGTTGAATTTGCGCTGCTTTTTATCCGAACTGCTTTCATGGAGAGAATTTCGCTACCCAATGATTTTCCCAAGGTTATCGATTTGATGACTAGGATTGCCGACGGGAGAAGTTTGGCGGGGCAAAATGTAATTCAGACCTACAAGAAACCAATCCTTCGTATGTTGGAGGAAATGCGAGGACTTGCACCAACTGCATCATCTACCAGTGGAGTCGCTCCAGCTTCTGCTAGTGTTCGATGGCAATCGAATGCAACGATTCAAGACAATAGTAGTTTATCGATCGAATCGCTTTCAAGATTCAGCACCGCTTCAGGCAAGGTGGCCGATGCCACCGAAGGCTTTGCTCAAAAGGATCCTTCAAACGCTAGACAGCAGGTAACCCAACTGCTTGAAAACTGGATTCGTGTGAATAACGAGGCTGCTGGGAACGAAAAAATCAACGGTCAATTTCTTCAGTACTTGCAAGGATTTGGCGTCGGTAAATCGGAAGAACACACTGAACGTTTTGTTCGTCTTTCTTGTCTTATCGTTGTCGACGCAGTTTTGAAATCTGGAACAGCCGGAGAAAATGGAAAATCTCAATTGAATTATGCTGTTGCCGATGTGTACTGTAAGCTCTTGGTTCTGATATTCAAACACCTAAATTCAGGGGGAACGCCAGACCAAGTGAAGATCCAACGATTGGCTATGTTGAACAAGATCCTTGGATGTGCTGTTCGTACAATGATGTATGATGTTGAAAAGACGAAGGTTGGGAGAGGCGAGCAGTGGGATCAAAGACCATGGTATCGAATTTTCATGAACCTTGTAATCGACATCAATAAGCCTGATCCAGAGCTTGAGCCGATTCGACTTGGAATTTTAAGTGTTTTTGCTGCCATGTTCCATGTTTCGCAGCCGTTGGCTGTGCCAAGTTTTTCATTTTCTTGGTTCGAACTTGTCTCTCATCGTCACTTCCTACCGAATTTGATGCTGTTTGAAAATCAAAAAGGATGGGACATTATGCACCAACTTTTGATTGATTACTTACTCTTCCTAGAACCGTACATCAAGATTGGAGAAATGACTCCTCCGGTTAAAAGGCTTTACGAGGGAACTCTTCGAGTGTTCTTGGTTCTTTTGCATGATTTCCCTTCATTTTTGGCTGGGTATCATCTCTCCTTTTGCAATGCCATCCCACAAAATTGTATTCAACTCAGAAATATGATTCTCTCTGCGACGCCCAAAGGAATGAACCCACCAGATCCTTTCACTCCTAACCTGAAGATTGACTTGATTTCAGAAATTTCCCAGAGCCCAGTAATCCTCTCGAACGTTTTGGGACCAATTGATTCGTTCCGAGGTCACTTAGACGCCTTTCTGAAAGAGGGACAAAGAAGAGACTTTCTGGAAGCATTCCCCGTATTGCTGAATAAAGAACGCTCCAACGAGATTGATGCGCCAAAGGTGAATTCCCTTGTTCTATATGTTGGTATTCACGCCCTTGCGCGTCAGAGTTCCCAGAATTCTTTGTCTCATACACCTGAAATGGAGGTCCTCCAGAAGCTTATGGATTTTGATGATAAGGGCCGCTACGTGTGCTTGAATGCTATTGCAAATCAGCTTCGCTACCCCTCAAGCCACACCCATTATTTTTCATGCGTTATGCTCTACCTCTTCAGCGAATCTAAAAATGTGGCAGTTAAGGAACAGGTGACTCGGGTCCTGCTTGAACGATTGATTCTTCACAGACCTCACCCATGGGGACTGTTGGTCACTTTCATTGAATTGATCAAGAACCACGAAAGATATGGCTTCTGGAATTATTCATTCACACGTTGTGCGACTGAGATTGAGAAAGTTTTCGAATCTGTAGCTAGAAGTGTTATGCCGCCTGGTGCCTTATCTGCTGTTTCTGCTGGTGGTAGAGACGATTAAAATGCGGTTTTAAAATGTACAATTAATAAAATTCATTTAATTTCATATTGGCACATACATTGAATAAACCTGTACTAGTTGTCGGCGAAGCTAGTCAAAACTACAGAACTAAATTCCATAAAATAAAAAATACAACACTGAACTGCGTTTTCTCTTCATTTTCGAGAAACATGAAAAGTAGATGATCTGTCTGTTCTCCATCCGTTCTGCTCGTTGTAGTAAGGTCCTCATGAAATCGTTTCATAAACCAATTTCGATTCAATTACAATGCGACTAGTACCGTATTTGCTTGCATTTCAAGCCTCTTCTGCATTGCGTTCTTCAACTATTGTCCGTGCCTTGACTACAAAATCGATGACAAAAAATCTAGTGGTCGACCCATTTTGCTTTAGGCAATTCCAAGAGCATTCGCAGAGCGAAAACTACGGTGGTACCGTTTTTAAATTGGCCATTCCGCAGTTTGAAGAGGTGGTCAACGCTCGATTCAAGCAGGAGGATCTAAAGGATGGATATGCTCCCTTTTGTAAACATCTATTTCTGGTCAATGATTTTACGGGGGATGACGCAAGAGTCAATGTAGTTCCGGTGAAAGGCAACGAACATCTGATTAGGACAGAGTATGCCGCACGAAACTCCAAAGAGGTTCCGATCTTGCAACGTTTCATTCCAATAGAAGCTTTGGGTGGCATCGAAAAACTACCCAAAGCAAAGTATCTTGACTTGATTCTTTATTCGAGAGAACAAATCCAGAAGGAAAATGAAAGCATGGGCAAACCTGCAGGTGAAGAAACGGCACCTTGGGGTATCGTCTCCATAAAAGCACAAATGGAAGATTTTGAGTTGCCAATGAATCCGTAAGTATTATTTATTCTGAAAGTGGATTGTTACATTAATTCGTTGCTAACAAACAACCAAATTTCAATTCAAATTCCGATCCATCATTTGCTAAAAAAAGTATCACTCAAATGAGAAATGCTCTCGGAAAAGACGAGGGGGGCTCTGGTATTCCACTAGATCGAGCCGAATATTTGAAGAGCGTTGAGTATTGGACAGCCAATGTAAATGTATCTTAGTGCACGTTATCTTTTTCGTCCAAACGAGCTATAACTTTAAAAAAAGAATGAATTTAATAACATATTACATCATAGCTTGCCTTAGATTCGAGAGAAGTCAATGCGTATCTTGGGCATCAATTCAAAACACTCATGCTGAAATCGACATTTCTGCTTTTCAAGCCTTGCCCTTGAATTCTTTGACCACATCGTTGGCTATTACCAGGTGCTGGACCTCACTAGTTCCTTCGTAGATTTCTGTGATTCTTGCGTCCCGGTAATGTCGTTCTGCGGGCATCTCTGTCACATATCCCATCCCACTATACACATCAAAAGTTAAGTTAGTAAACGTAGGGGATACGAGAAAGGATTCTCTGATGATTAAACAAGAAGACGAAACTCTCAAAATACAACGAAATGAAAGACAGAAGTTCTCCGAATACGTACCCCAATATCTGAATGGCTTGATGACTACACATGGTGGCGGCCTCAGAGGCTGCCAACTTTGCCATGGCAGCTTCTCTTGTAAATTTTTCTCCTGCGTCCTTTAGCTGAGCGGCGCGCCATGTCAACAGGCGTGCTTGGTCCCTTGCCATAACCATCTCACTAATTTTGAGCTGGATCATTTGGAAATTTGCAATAGGTTGATCAAAGGCCTTTCTCTCGAGAGCATACTTGACGGCACAATCAATCGAAGCAGAGGCAATACCTAGTGCCTGTCCAGCGACTCCGATCCTTCCTCCATCCAACGTAGTCATCGCGATTTTAAATCCTTCACCCTCCTTTCCTAGGAGACTGTTCCCAGGAACACGAACATTTTCCAAGATGACATTTGCGGTGGAAGACGCTCTAATACCAAGTTTGTCCTCTTTTGCACCTAGGCTATACCCTTCCGCACTAGCAGGTACGATAAATGCCGAGATACCTTTATGTCTGCGAAACAAAACCATTCGAGAAAAACATATGTGTCAAAATTTGAAAGCCTCAGAGTGAATACTGTCAAAATCGGAAGGCTAAAATACTTACTTGAGACTTTTGTCGGTTGTTGCAAATACTACCGCCGCATCTGCTTCGTATGCGTTGGTAATCCAAGCTTTAGTACCATTAATAATCCAATCATCTCCGTCTTTCGTGGCCGTCGTAGAAGCGGCCCCGGCATCAGATCCGTTGCCCGGCTCGCTGAGACAGAAACATCCAATGTTCTTGATTTTCCCGCTATCGTCAGTAGCTGGAAATGCGAAGGGGGTGATCCATTCGTCGTGTTGCTCAGCAGTCCCAAAGGTCTGAATAGGGGATAGATATAGAGAATTGTGGGCGCTCATGATGACACCTACCGAAGCACAGCCGCGAGAAATTTCCTCCATAGCAATGGCATAAGACAAGGCATCGAGACCACTACCCCCGTTTTCTTCTGGGGTGTTGATACCCATCAATCCAAGTTCTGACAATGCTGCAATGGTCGTGGTAGGAAATTCATGTTTTTGGTCCCATTCAGAGGCATTGGGAGCCAATTCTTCGTCGGCGAATTTTCGGCACATTTCATAGACCATGCTTGTTTCTTCGGGCAGCTGTGAATGACTAGTAATGCCTCTCGTCGCATTTCCAAATGCCGACCGACCTTTACGGATGGCTGATCCTAAGACGCCCCGTTGCAAAAGCCTTTTCGATGTGTGTGAAATAGCAGTAATCATTGTTCTTTTGGTTCTACCGAGCAATTTGTTGAGAGAGAAATTGTGGTTTGATGTTGAATTTTATGCTAGATGTGTTAATTGTGATCGAGCTTTGGTCTCAATCTCAACAGACTCTTCTCCTCGGAGGAAAAAAAGCGTTCGTTCGTTGACACCTCTGTCATGACGGGTCAATTTTTACAATTCGAACTCTAATAGGGTTTTCATACGACATACAGACCGGATCAGGAAACGTCATTGCGGAGAAAATTACTTTTTCGATCGGCGTCAACGATTTTTGCGCCTTGATCGGAATGATGTTTTCATCATGTCCTTGTTGCGTGGTGGTTTCCAATCATTTAGCATCTCAAGTTGGAACTTTCACATCGTATCGCGACAGTCAGTGGTATTGAATTGGACTACAACATACCCACTACATCTTCTGATTTGTAAATTTTCAATCTATAATGTGGGTCTCGAAAATTGCAGCATGCTTCCTAATCCCGGCATGGGCAATGGCTTCAGTGGTAGTAACAAATGCCTTTGTCCCAGTGTCAGCCCTTCACCAACGTCCTAGTAGTAGCTACAATATTGACACATTATCAAACCCACGTAATCATTACCAAAATCCGGCGAAGGTACTGTCCAGAAAAGTGTCATTGAAAGCGGTCAACGGTTCTGGTGACACAAGCGACGAAGATGAAGAACCATCATCGAAAAAAAAAACCGAAGAAATTCCAAGGGGTGGCGGAATGAATGTCGTAGACGATAAACCCCCTCCGCTACCCACGTTGACAGATTTTAGAAACTTTGCTGTTCCCTGCCTCGGCTTGTGGGTTGCTGGGCCACTCTTATCACTTGTCGATACTGCTTTCGTTGGTTTGTCGGCAAGGGTGCCCGCAGAATCAGCCGCCCAACTCGCAGCTCTGGGCCCTGCGACTACATTTTTTGATGGGGCCACATACCTCTTTGCCTTTTTAAACGTAGCGACGACGAATTTATATTCAACGGCAGTCGCTCAACGCGGGGAACAGTCCGACCAAGCTGAAGCCGTCGTTCGCACGGCCAGTCGGGTAGCGCTCAGATGTGGAATCGGCATTATGTTGTTCTTGTTCGCATTTGCCCGACCATTGTTGGCCCTATATATTGGTAGGTTAGATTGCCAATGTATTATCGTGAATCTGTGAAGTCGACCTAATTTCAATGAATTCAAGCATGGATTTCAGATTTTTTGTCTTTTCATGGTACTATTGATTCATGTATTGGAAATACTATTTTCCCTTTTTCTTACATTATTTGATATAATACTTCTACTTTTCATAATTTTCGAACACAAGGTCACAATGCTGGTGATGGATTGATCGACGCGGCTGTTGAATATGTCAAAATTAGAGCGTTTTCGATGCCGACCACATTGCTGCTTGGAGTAGTCCAAGCAGCACTGCTTGGTGCAAAAGACTCCGTCACACCGTTGATCGCTATTCTTTACTCGACAACAATTAATATCTTTGGAGATTTCTTCCTGGTCCGTTTCGCCGGAATGGGACTTCGGGGAGCAGCAATTGCAACCCTTCTCGCGCAATTGGCCGCCACGGCTGCCTTGCTTGGACCAGCTCGAAAGAAATTGGTGCGCGACCATTCGCTTGGATTGTGGAAGAAAAAGAAACCAGTAAATGGTGCCAGTGACACTAAGGGTGACGGAGGTCTAGTAAGCTCCAGAGCCTTCCTAGGCTTTGCTGCTCCTGTCCTTACACTGATTTTAGGGAAATTGGCTGCATTTGGATTCATGACACATTCAGCGGCTGCGGTTCCTGGTCAGCCAACACCGCTGGCCTCGCACCAAATTATTCTCTCCTTATTTTTCTTTGTGAGTCCTTTCATGGAAGTTATTAGTCAAACAGCGCAAACCTTTGTTCCACCATACTTGGCACCGGTAAATGAATATGTCGCTAGCAGCGATGAAAGAACAATGGAAGACCCTATCGTGAAACCCTGGCTCGATAGTGCGTTTTCTCTTGGAACCAACCTATTGAAACTAGGGTTTATGACAGCAACGGTTGTGGCGTCGCTAGCGTCGCTCATTCCAGGGTATTTCGGTGGGATGTTGACATCCGATCCTACGGTGAAGAATGCGGTTAAACCTCTCGCGAAATATTTGTGGACTGGTGCTTTTCTTACCGCACCGGTTGCTGTTGCTGAGGGACTCTTACTAGCTCGAAGAGAACTCAAATATTTAGCTGGGATTTACGTACTTACTACTGCCCTGCTCCCACCAGCGCTCTTGCGAGTAAAAGTGGGGGGTAGTGTGGAGCAAGTCTGGGCATGTTTTGCTGTTTTTCAACTCTGTCGGGCCGGATTCTTTACCGGTCGTATCTGGTTGCCATCGATAATCAATAAAATTACCAAGTTGTTTGGTAAAAGGTCTACCGGAACCATCAACTCCTCATCCGTACCGGTAGAGTAATCACTTGCAGCTGCTATTTAAAATAGTAGATTTTCAGAAAGAATTAAATATTGTGAATATGCGCATGTTGCTTACATTAAACTATGAGCGTTTGCTTGTGCCACATACCACGGACTTGCAAACGATGTTCTGATTGTTGGGAAAATACGAAAGTATTGTAGTCAGGAATGTTCAAGCTCACGAAATTTCGTGAACGATAGCAAACACGTAGAAAAAGTAATGTATTGATCATAATTTTGTCTGTGACGCATGAGGATAACGAGGTCGAAACCGAAAACTTTACATAACCCTGACTCTCATTAGCTTCTATTATTTTCAAAATTTAAACTTTACGCGAGGATCCTGATCCACCTTTTCGTACAATAAATATACCATCTCTGCACTCTGCACCGGCGCCTTCACTGTTACGGAAACCCATTTTCCCATCACCTTCGTTGAGTGATTGACCTCCGTGACATCAGTTTCACAGGCTTCAGCAACCAATGCTACCATCTCAGAAACAAAGGAACCCTCGTTTGCACCGACAATTTTAATTGTAAATATCGAAGGATAATCCATCAAGGCCTCAAAGACTCGTGATTTCTCGCCAGTTTGTGTATCTGTGTAGAGTGTGTACCCTTGGTCGTCACGTTCGGGTTTTGTTGGATCATTAATTGGCTGATCGGGCGTTCCAATCGCTACATAAGGTGTTATTGGTTTAGCTTTTGCTCGTTTCTTCCCACTGGTCGAGCCATTTTCGCCAGACTTCTTCGAAGAACTAGCTCCCGTTTTCGGTTTTCCAAACCCCATTGCCTTTTCGGTCGGCACCCCATCTATGGTACTTGGCTGGCTTGAAAGAGGTTTCTTCCTTCTTTGCTTCAAGAGCTGCGAAATTTCTTCATCAAGACTGTCATTGGAAGCTGTCGCCTCGGTGGTTTCTGCCTCATTTTCTGTACCACTATCACCATCATTGCCGCTTAGTGAGGACGAATCACTGTCGGAAGGCGGAACTTTGTGGAAAAAACTTCCCGCCGGTTTACTTTCACTATCCTCATTGGAATCGGACATTAGCAAGGAGGACCATGGCATTTTGGGAGTCGAGTAACCAGCCGAAATAGTTGCAAAAGAAAAAGCACACGCGATTTCTTCACAATATAGATTCACAAGTAGGAAAGTAGAAACTGCGACAAAAGCAGAGCTAAATCTCGTTTTTTTCATTGTACACATGATCGACCTTTTGCGTTGGGTAGGGAATGTCATTAGAATCAATCGACACCACATTTAATGTCGGAAGTACCGAGTGTAATTTGTCTTGGGGAGGGCACGGGTAGGAAATAATTGTTTCAAATTCCGACAAAGCATTCTCGACCAATGGCTGGTCGTGTGCACGTAATAAGGTTCTGATTTCAGGAATGATTGAATGAATCAGTCGTGCATGCGTGAATCACTGAGCAGCTGGAATTCTGGAGTCTCATCTCTTTCTTCCTTGCTTGTCCATCAACTCTTACGTATCCAGTACCGCCCTTCATGCACGAAAATACTTCAAATTTAAGATGTACGGTCCACCGATGACGAACGAATGCCTAACAAATGGAACAAAAATTCACAAATCTTTTTCACTTTGGGTTGACACCTCTGACGACTTCTGAATTGAGAAAAGCCGTATCAAGATGTTCCGAACTCGTATAATACTGAGGACTCCAAGTCGCAACTTCTTTTCCACATCGGCGAAGGCGCAGGGGGCGAAGGCTACTTCGACGACTCAATCGACGTCAAATCCAAGTTCGGAGAAGAAAAAGAAGCGATTGGTCGTTGCCGTGGGTGGAAATGCTCTTCAGAGGCGAGGGGATCGATTGACTATTGAAAATATGCTGGTGCGTAATTTTTGCAGTCACTTTTGTGTATGATGAATGCAGTTGGAATGTTACACAGTTCTGGTCGATAGGTTATACACACACTTTAATGGACGATTCTCAATATATTCGTCATACTTCCCAAATGATATGTGCTGATTTTCTTATTCATGTTTTGAATCTTTAATTGGCTCACTCTGATAGAAAGCTGCGGCTAATATGGCTCCAACGTTGGCAGAACTAGCAAAAGAAAACGAGTTAGGTAAGGCTGAATTTTCGTTTAATCTTTTGGACGAGACAACCAGCATGAAAATCTTACTTATTGTAATATTTTCGCTTTGAATGTTTTTCATCGGTGTAGTTTTAACCCACGGAAATGGTCCTCAAGTCGGTGGTAAGTTACAAAATTGATTAAATGCAGTTTCATTTTCCATGCCAGTTTGCAATGTTTTCAACATTTTCTAACGACACTGGCATGTGCATAATGTTCGACATGGCAATAGAATTGGCGCTGGAACGTGCTGCAGCAACGTTCGATGTCCTAGGAGCCGAGAGTATGGGGCAGATAGGCTACGTCCTTGCACAAGCAATGCAATCCGCGGGATGCACCGCCGTTCCAATCCTGACACAGGTAGTTGTCGATCAGTATTCTGAAGCTTTCAAGGACCCAACCAAGTTCGTCGGACCAATTTACGGGAGCGTGGAAGCTCAAGCATTAGCGCAATCTCTAGGGTACGTATAATTGGAATTTTTCCTAACGATTTCAGATTTCGTATTTCATGTCGATCTAAACTCAAATACTGATCTCTAATGTTGTCTTCAAATATCACAGCTGGACGGTAAAACCAGATGGTGAATATTATCGGCGTGTAGTGCCATCACCTCCACCGATGGAAATATTACAAATCGATGCAATCAAAACTCTCCTAGAGCATTCTTCTGGTATCCTTCCAATTGCTTGTGGCGGTGGAGGAGTTCCTGTCGCTCGTATACCTTCCAATCCAAACACTTTGCAGGGTGTTGAAGCCGTGATTGATAAAGACGCTTGCGGAGCCAAGCTTGCAAACGAGATTGACGCTGATGGTTTCATTATCCTTACTGACGGAGGAGGCATCTGGGAAAACTTTGGTAAACCCGAGGCTAGAGAAATGATGGCAGCAACCCCTGAATATTTGAAAGGAACGAAGGCAGGGCAAAAATTCCCTGGATCAATGGGTCCTAAGGTGAACGCCCTTATCGATTTTGTAGAAGGATCGAAAAAACCTGATGCTTGGGCCGCAGTTGGCGATTTGAAGGATGCCGCGAAAATAGTTAGCGGAGACGAAGGAACATTTGTGAGAAATGAAGTCGAAAATGGTGTTCAATGGAGACCAGGGAAGACCGGACCCCCTCGAAAGGAATCCAAAGATCCACCGCGAATTGCATGAACTAGTACTTGTAGTAAGCATTCGATTTGGTTTGTGAAATGTAATATTTGATACGATTGATGCTCGCTAGCTTAAAGATAAAATCAAATCGATCATTGTTTAATCTTATGTTGAAGTTGGCACTCGTTTTGGGCGCCTGCCCTTGATTTGATTATTTTGCATTGTCAACGTTCGAAGCGCAACGTGTTTCACAACCCTCAGTATTTGTTCATAGGTTAGAAATGTGAAAGCAGCTGTCAAAACGGTTTGGAGCAATTTAGCTCTCATTCCAGTGAACCATGCCGCACAACCAGCACCATTATTCCTATAGAGCTGGATTAAGCAGTCTATAGTCCCCTTGTACTGCTGATGCTCCATTTCTGTATTGTTTTGCTCTCCATCATCAAACTCGATATTTTTGTTATTGCCCTTGCTCCGAGATTTGTTAGTGTTGAGCCTCAAAAGAGTCTGTGTCAATTGGAGTGGATATGTACTAACAGTGGCGATTGCCTTAGCCAAAGCCGCAATTAGGAACGCTTCTGCGGGTCCAAGAGTCCCAGTGGCTTCGCCCGTGGATCTCGCCGTCCTCTTTGAATCCTGACGGTGTCTAGCTTTTGATGCCAGACGCATATTCTTTAATTGTTCATAGCAAACAAATTGGATTATGGGATTGCTAACCAGTAATAGTGAAGCATCGGTCCCTTTCCATAATTGTCCAGGGCCATGTTTTTGCCAAAGTCGGATCAACTCGCGAAAAAGATTTTGCGTTTCTGTCGTCCCAGAGACAATGGCCATGTTTGTAACCCACAATGGATTGGTCAATAAAACATTGCCAGCGCCCGCAAGGCAACTCGAAAATAAACTCAGCCAAGGGCTCGATATTTTCGTAGAAGTTGGCGAGACTCGCATCAGCCAACCTTTTGCATATGCATGCAAGAAGAAAAAGACAAATTGACTATAGTTCAAGAAGCAATTTTTTAAGCGGATTTGCATCATTTTTGCACCAGAACAAAAACAAAAATCTGTACGCTGAAAAGCTAAGTTTAATTCATTTGACATACCTGGTGAAGATGGTAGAAATAATAGGCTTGACACCTTTATACAAAACTTTTCGCTCGCGAAGATCGAGAAGGCATCGCAAAATACCTTCTGAACTGTCATCAATGTCATTACTGACAATTGAATCCTCATCACCAGGGAAGCTACTTGTCGTGTTGCCATCATCTCCCGAAGAACCGGAGTTCATTGACCACGAAGCAGAGGTAGGAGAGCCCACATCAACATCCCAAGACGCCTCGTCATCTTTGTTGCTGAGATGCGAATCGTTGGCACAGCGTATGGGGGAAATATCTCCTTTGTCGACCAGTTTTGTTGATGCCAACTTAGGCGCGGATGAGGTACCTACTTTTGATTGCATTTCGATTCTAGCCCTTTCAAGAGGGTAGAATAAGAGAAGAGCGAGGGCAGAGCCAATCGAGCCTCCCAAAGCATGAACGATGGGTGGCGTCGGGTCTCGATTTGTTGACGTCATTGTCGTTGCCGATCCTGCTATAAATACAATATTGGAAATCGTCGGTCTGAGAGCTGTATGAAAATTTGATTGTTGGCACCAAATATTCGATCTTTCCTGTCAGGACGCTGGACTTGTCTTCATACAATTCCAGCTGTTCTCATTTGACGATGATCTTATTATTTGTGTTTTCTTCTTCTCGAGATTCTGACCAGTTTAAAATGCAGGGCACGCGCGCTGAAAAATCCTCCGAAGAATATTTTTTAAAAATAACTACCATAGACCAAATCTAGAGAAATGGCTTCAATTGAAAACCCAGAAAGGGTCAACTACTAGGTAATTTTTATCACCAAACGAAATGCTTTATCTTATAGTTGAAAGTTTGTAACAATAAATTTCTATAAAACTATGGTCTGATGGTATTTTTCCTAGCTCATACGGACACACATCTGGCAGAATAAGAGAAATACCCAGAATTTCAAATATTATTTGATGAATGGTTTGTCAATCATCTTGTAAATCAAGAAAGATTCTCGTTTCAAATATGTATTGATTTCGCTTTCTCAATACTCAAAAACACTCTGGATCCTAACAAGGATAATTATGAATGTACATGTCGGTGCAAGACTCATGATTCTCCATGCACCCGCTCTAGAAATTCCAGCAGGAAGGGGTTGACTAATTCGGGAGCCTCGTCATGGGGACAATGCCCAATGCCCTCGAGAGGAACGACTCGTTCCACGCAGGGCTTTTGTTCGAGCGCGTCAACCCTCGCCGGAGGTGTCCAGGGATCGCTTGTCCCGTATGTAACCCAGACTGGCTTGTCTGGAGTAGATGCACTAATCTCAGCAAGCTGCTGTTCTGGGAGGGGACCTGCACTATAGGAGAGAGTATCGAAGACAACCTTGCTAGCGCCCTCCAATAGGAGAGGATCTAGGAGGACGTCTACGAGGGTGTCATCGATAGCGGATTCTACCTTGTAGGGTTCCTTGAGAATTTGCTTTACCGTCTTTGGATTCGCCAATGCGTCGAAGAGGCCCTGTCCCTTCTCGCGAAGAGCCTTTTGGATACCCCTTACAACAGGCATACTTATCTGTGGGAGAGGAATCTCGGCACTGTGGAGTTCCCGAAAGTTCGGCGTCACGACGCAAACCCCCGTGTATAACTCAGGACTGTCGATGAGGGCCTGAAGGGCGCTGATTGTTCCGATAGAGTTGCTCACAAGTGTAATTGCCTTCAAACTTGGAGAGTTCTCGACTCCAATCACCTGACGGGAGAAATCTCGAATAAGATCACTCCAAGTAAAGAAATTGTAGGGTGATCCAACGGGATGCCGCAGTTCGACATCTCGTGTTCGCGTTCCCTTCCCGTTGGCTGTACCGAGATCAATGTCTTTCAAGACATCTCGGTTGTTGTCCAGTCGCCCGTTCGTGTTCTCTCCGTTGACTGCCTGGGCCTCCGGAGAATCGAAGGGTGGTTTACTGCTGTAGCCATAGCCCCATAGATCAATAGCATAGACGTTGTATCCCTTGTCGGCCAATCCCAATATTGTCTTTCGCCAGTGGTCGCTGTTGACAAACAATCCGTGAACGAGCAAGACTGGAGCTCCAGTCGCAGGGCCTGCCTGCTGATACCGAATTTGTTGCCCATTCTTCCACTGGAACAATTGATTTGGAAGATTCGTCGCGGGAGATATCTTCGGCGGAACCGGTGGCACGTAGGAAGAACCAAAATCGACCATCATGGTCGCCACGAGTGGAAACAATAGTGGGATTACAAAAGATCTCATATCTTTGTTTTACATGAAGTGCACTGCAAGAATGTTGGTTGCACGGTGTTTCATCCACTGGAGGTGCCGAATACTGTATCAATAGAAAAGTTGCCTGAACGAAACTCTGCTAAGATTTTGTTTTGTGTTCGCAAAACACGTCATTCCCGAATCAGAAATTCATCCGTGCAAACCGATGTGGTCTTGCACACTGGTGCCTCCAAGCTTGGTGCCGGTTGGGGGTCACTCCAGTGATGGTGTGGTGTGGGATTTGGATTGGCTGTGGCCTTTGCCACTGATTCCAGTCAGCTCAAACCCATCTGAGGGTCCCCCTTGCGTGTGGGTGCCGGGCCGGGCAACACGCGGGCAGGCGCCCTCTTGGGGCTGGGGGGCCAAGTGGGGGCCCAGCAGGTGCGCGGAGCAGTGTGGGGTGCTCCAAGCTGCCAGAGCCAATGATCTGCCTGCCAGAGATTTGGCTGCCACTAGCGTGGGAGTTGGCAGTGGGGGGGCAGCACATGGGGGGCGGGGCCAACCCGGGGGGCGCAGCCCACGCGGCGGCGCGCAGGGGGGGGGGGGCAGCAAGCGGCAGTGGGCTGG
>Ga0115013_10000692_pt1 | contig 19981 bp, 17 predicted proteins | sample SouAtlMetagenome_2_FD_88686 | JGI IMG/M metagenome (GOLD analysis project Ga0115013, IMG submission 88686) | Marine eukaryotic phytoplankton communities from Atlantic Ocean - South Atlantic ANT15 Metagenome | ecosystem: Environmental > Aquatic > Marine > Oceanic | place: South Atlantic Ocean...
GCGTTTTAAGTGTGATATCTCAAAATAAAGATAAATTTAATCTTTTTGGTATTACTTTTAATAATAATTTGTCCAAAGCCAATAAAATTATTAGAGATTTTTTGCCAAAATATGCCCACATGGATGATCTCGATTGTTTTGCTAATAATAGTCATGATCAGGCTTGTACTTTTCTAAACGGCGACTCGAGTCTTGAATGCCTAATTAAAGATGATGAGATTGATATTATTATTTGTGCAACATCGGGGTTTGCCGGACTAAAAGCTGCATCTATCGCTGTAACTACAGGAAAGAAAATATTGTTAGCTAACAAGGAGAGTATTGTTGCTGGAGGTGATTTGATAATTCCTTTAGCAAAAAAACATAATTCAGAGATTGTTCCCATTGACAGTGAGCATAATGCAATCTTTCAATGTCTATCTGGAGAAAATGGCACAGAAGATGTACAAAAGGTAATTATCACAGCCTCAGGAGGACCATTTTTAAATCTATCAATTCCTGACTTAGAAAATATTACTTTAGAAGAGGCTCTAAATCATCCAAACTGGAAAATGGGTAATAAAATTACAATTGACTCTGCAACACTCGTAAATAAATGTTTAGAGTTAATAGAAGCAAAATATCTTTTTGATCTGGATGAGCAAATGTTTCAATTAGTAGTTCATCCTCAAAGCATAGTGCATTCAATAGTTACATATAATGATGGTTCAAGTATTTGCCAAATGAGCGCTCCTGATATGAGAGTCCCAATTGCTCACGGTCTTTCAGAAAATAAAAGAGTACCAATTAGTTTTGATGAGCTAGACTTCACAAGACTAAATTTGTCTTTCCAAGAATTTCCGACAGATAGAATGGAAATTCAAAATATTGCACGTCAAGTTTGTAATTATGGCAGTAATTATGGCGTAGTTTTTAATGCTGCGAACGAAATAGCAGTAGATAGTTTTATTAATGGCCAAATAAAATTTTCTAAAATTTATGAGGTAATTTATAGAACTTTTGATAAAAATAATGTGTCTAATGATTTATCTCTTGATTCTATAAATGATATTGACAAGGAGACACGCATTGAGGCAAAGAAGGTGGTAAAATCCATTTCTAATTAAAGTATGAATACTAAATTAAAATTTTTTATAGCATTAGCAATTATTGGATCCTATTTCATATATAGGACTGATTCATGGGGCTATATATTTTCAATAGTGCCTTATTTATTAGCATTTGCAGTTTTATTAGGCGTTCTAGTTACGATTCATGAGTTTGGTCATTTTATTTTTGCAAGAATGTTTAAAGTTCATGTGCAAAGATTTTCTATAGGTATGGGGCCTGTTTTTTATAAGAAATATGATAAACATGGCACTGAATTTGCTTTATCTGCAGTTCCACTAGGCGGATATGTATCCATGATTACCAATAAACTGATTGAACATGAACCAGAAGTTTGCGAGCAATTAACAGAGGATCAAATCAAGAATACTTTTGACTCTAAGCCTAAATGGCAAAGAGCACTTATTATGTTTGCAGGCCCTTTAGCAAATTTCTTATTATCCATATTTCTTTTAACTTTTATTTTTTATAATACGCCTGATCCTCAATTAAGCCCAATTGTTATGAAGGTAAATAATCAGGCCTATGTAAATACATCTATATCATCTTTTGAAGTTGGAGATAAGATCTTGTCTATAAATGAAGTTGAAGTAAGAGACCATAAGGATGTTAGTTTTGAATTAATTAGTTATGCTGGTTATTCAGGTAATATGGATTTCTTAGTACAAAGATCTTCAAGCGAAGACCCTATACTAATTTCTTTAAGTGTTGATGATTTTTTGAATACTAATGAGTCTCAGGCAAATCCTATAGCCTCTCTAATCAAATATTTTGGTATTGAAATAGTGTTTAGAGGGGAGCCAGTAATAGCTGAGGCAATATCCAACGGATTTGAAACAAAAGAATTATTTTTAGCGAATGATAGAGTTTTGCAGATTGGAGGTGAAAAAATTACTTATGCTGATGAAATTCAATCAGCGATACTTAATAACCCAAGTTCTGATTTAGAATTTACTATAGAAAGAAATAATGAAATTTTATATGTTCCTGTAACTATAAGCTCTAAAAATACTGGCGTACTTGGGACTTATTTCGAATCTTCTAACGAACCAATACTTGGTGAAGTTATTGAGGGGAGCGCCGCCTTTAATGCAAATTTAAAACGAAATGATAGGATTATAAAAATTGGAGATAAAGAAATTAAAAGTTCTGCTGATATTATTTCGGCAGTTCTTGAAAATCCAGATAAAGATCTAGAATTTACTCTAGAAAGAGATAAAGAGATTTTATATGTTCCAGTGACTATTGGGTCTAAAGTTATTGGAAATGTAGATAATTTATCTTATGGAGCGCCACGAGGATTTTTACAATCTTTATCTAAAGGAGTATTTGAAACCTATAATTTAAGTGTAAAAACCATACAATTAATTGGGAAGATGATTACAGGAAATATGGGCACTCAAAATTTAAGCGGACCAATTGGTATTGCGCAAGCGGCAGGCGATCAAGCTCAGCTTGGATTTTTGCCTTTCATATCTTTGATGGCATTACTTAGCATTAGTTTAGCGGTTCTTAATCTATTACCAATCCCAGTGCTTGATGGTGGTCAGCTTACCCTTTTAGGGGTTGAGGCAATAAGAGGGAAGCCATTGCCTGAAAAAGCTGAAAATATGATTTATACCGGAGGGGCAGTGCTCGTTGGCATGCTTATGATTTTTGCAATTTTTAATGATGTGTCTAAGTTTTTTTAAGCATGCATAAAATAAAATTAATTTTTCTATCTTGTATTTTAAGCATACAGCTCTTCTCATTTGATGAGTTTTTAGTAAGCGATATTAGAATAATAGGCCTTCAAAGAGTCTCTACTGGCAGTATATTTAATGTAATTCCAATAAGTGTTGGAGATAAGATTGATTTAAGGAAATCGAATGACATTGTTCGATCATTATTTTCAACAGAACAATTTGATGACATACAAATTGGTAAAGATGGAAATACATTAATTATTACTGTTGAGGAAAGACCATCAATTTCAGGAATAGATATTTCAGGAAATAAGGCATTAAAAACTGAACAACTTCTAGAAAGCCTTGATGGCGTTGGTATTAAAGAAGGCGAAGTATATAAAAGATCAACGCTAGAAAGAGTTAAATCTGAATTAATTCGTTCATATGCCTCTAATGGAAGATATGGTGCTGATGTCGAGATAGATGAAGTTGTGAAGCCAAGAAATAGAATTGATATTAATATTGAAGTTGATGAAGGTAAAAGTGCAGAGATAAAAAAAATTAATATTATTGGTAATGAGATTTATACAAATGAAGAATTAATAGATGGATTCGAGCTGTCTGAAGGTTCATTTTTTTCATTTCTGTCTAATGATAATCAATATTCAAGAGAGAAACTTAAAGGAGATATCGAAACATTAGAATCGTTTTACAGGGATAGAGGCTATCTAAAGTTCTCAATAGAATCCTCTCAAATAAGTCTTTCAAGAGACAAGAAATCAATTTTTATTACTTTCAATATAAATGAGGGTGAGAAATACAAAATTAATGATGTAGATGTTGTAGGAGAGGTTCCCTTTGAAGAAGTCATATATAAAGATATTCTAGAAGGTTTAAAAAATACTACGTATTCTCAAGCTCAGATCACCTCAATTGAAGATTTTTTTACCAATGTTCTTGGTAATAGAGGTTATGCCTTTGCAGAAGTTGCTGGTAATCCTGAAATAAATGAAGATACCAATGAAGTTAAATTAATTTTTTCTATACAGCCAGGAAATAGAACCTATACCAGAAAGATATTATTTACAGGCAACGATATCACTCAAGATCATGTTTTAAGAAGAGAAATGAGGCAATTCGAAGGTGCGTGGACTTCAGATAATAGCATTGAAGCGGGGAAAGTTAGACTTGAAAGGCTTGGCTATTTCAAAGAAGTTAATGTAGAAACTATCCCAGTTCCCAGTACGGATGATCAAATCGATATTATTTATAGTGTAGAAGAAGAAACTACTGGATCTGTTGGTGGAAATATTGGATATAGTGACTTTGGTCTAATGCTAGGATTCAATCTTCAAGAGCAAAACTTTCTAGGAGGCGGAAATACTGTTGGAATAGGAATTAATAAAAATGTTTACAGCGAAATGTATAACATTTCTTATATGAATCCATATGCAACAAGAGACGCCGTTAGCTTAGGTTATAACTTATATTATAGGAAGACTGATTATGGCGAATTTAATGTTGCTAATTATCTTACCAACTCGAATGGCTTTGGAGCTCAATTCGGATATCCTATATCTGATATTACAAGATTAGGATTTAACCTGACATATGACAAAACTGATATCGATATTGGGAATCTCCCTGCAAGAGAAATATATGATTTTGTTTCAGTTGAGGGCAACATTTTTGAGACACTTACAGCTCAACTATCATGGCAACGGGTAACACTTAACAGAGGACTATTTCCAACAGATGGAGCATCAACAGTTCTTAGTTTTAGTTCTACTATTCCAGGTAGTGATTTAAGTTACTACAGATTTAATGTAAGGCAGCGATATTATCAACCATTAACACAAGATCTTGTTTTTGGTTTTCAAGGAGAGTTAGGCTACTTGAATGCGTATGGTGAAACTGAAGAAACGCCATTCTTCCAAAACTTTTATGCTGGTGGTCCCAGATCGCTTAGAGGTTTCGAGTCTAATACTTTGGGACCTAGAAGCACAGATGCTCCGTGTTATGAGTTCAATTATGCAGAAGGAATATGTCCAAATCTTTTAGACACAGATGGTGATGGGGAGCTTGATGCCCCATATTACAATCCGTATGCTAATCAAACATCAAGATATAGAGATGCTCCAATTGGAGGAAATATCAAAGTTGAAGGAAGTTTGCAGTTAATATTTAGACTGCCTTTTATTGAAGATCAAAGATCATTAAGATCTGCCTTTTTCTTTGATTTTGGAAATGTTTTTTCAGATAACTGTAAAGATTATCAAATCAATTGCTCAAAACCCACAATAGATGAGCTTAGGTATTCCTATGGTGTTGGAATTACTTGGATTACAGGTTTTGGTCCAATGAGTTTAGCTATAGCTAAACCAACAAATGCTGGACCAAGAGAGAGAACAGAAGAATTCCAATTTACAGTAGGAAATGTATTCTAGTTAATATAAAATGGTCAAATCCATTAAGGGGTAAGTATGAAAAACACATTTAAATTTTATTTGCTAACATTTTTATTTATAGCATCTCCTCTATTTGCAGTAGAGGGAGTAGCTGTCATTGATATGAGAACTGCAATGCTCTCAACTCAAGCAGCAGCTGATGCTTTTAAGGCTCTTGAAGAAGATCCTGATTATTCAGCAAATTTAGAAGAAGCCAAATCACTTCAAGCTGATAGGCAAACAATAGCAGAAAAGCTACAAAAAGAGCTTGAAACATTATCACAAGAAGAAATTGCGAAAATGCAAAAAGATATTAATGATAAAGGTAAAGATCTTGAATTTTTAGCAGGAAAGATTCAGCAAGCACAAGAAGAAACTGCTCAAGCAGTGTTTTCTCAGAATGCGCCAGCTATGCAGAAGATTATTAGTGAACTAATACAGGCTAAGCAAATCAAGGTTTTATTAGCTAAGAATGAAACAATGTTATTTAGCGATCCTTCATTAGATCTTACAGATGATGTTACATCAATGTTAGATGTTGCAGCTGCTGAGGCTCCTGAAAAGACTGAGTAGTGTCAGAGCATAAAGGCTTTACGTTAGGTGAGTTAGCAAAAGCAACTGATTCAGAAGTTATTGGCGATCCAGATTGTGTTGTTGATAACATTTCAACAATTCATAGCGCAAATGAAACCTCTATAACCTTTTTAACAAATAAAAAATATTCTGATTCTCTAAAGAATTCCAAAGCCTCTTCTGTAGTTGTTGAGATGGGGTTTGAAAATGATGGTAAATTTAATTATTTAAAATCTAATAATCCTTACTTAGTTTATGCAAAGCTAACAAAAATTTTCCTAAATGATAACAAAAAGCTTAAACCAAAAGTTCACGAATCTGCTGTAATTTCTAAAGAAACTTCATTAGGCAATGATGTTTACATTGGCCCTAACGTATACATAGGACCAGACTGTGAAATCGGAAATAACGTCATTATTCATGCAAATTGCTCTATTGTTAAAGATGTTTCAATATCATCAAATTCCATAGTTCACCATGGAACAGTTTTAGGATCTGATGGTTTTGGGTTTGCTCCAACAGATAATGGTTATACAAAGATAGAACAGCTAGGCAGTCTAAAAATAGGCAAGAATGTTGAAATCGGCTCCAACTGTACGATTGATAGAGGAGCTTTAGATAATACAGAGATACACGATGGTGTTATTTTAGATAATCTTGTTCATATTGCTCATAACGTCATTTTAGGTGAGCATTCTGCAATTGCTGCATCATGCGCCATTGCTGGATCAACAAAGATTGGTAAAAACTTCCAAATGGGTGGTTTGTCTGGGGTCTTAGGCCATTTAAAAATCTGTGATAACGTGACTGTTGGAGCTCATACTTTAATTACTAAAAATATTAAAGAGCCTGGTAATTATGTTGGCATAATGCCCGCTCAAGATCAAAAGGATTGGGCTAAGACATCGGCATTAATTAAAAAACTCGGAAAGTAAATTGAGAATTAAAAAAGAAGACATTAAGAAATATTTGCCTCACAGAGAACCCTTCCTTTTTATTGATGAAGTGCTTGATATAAAAGAAAATATTGAAATTCATGCAAAGAAATATATTGCTGAAGAAGAATATTTTCTTCAGGGACACTTTCCAAATAACCCGATTTTTCCTGGAGTAATAATAATTGAGGCTTTAGGCCAAGCCTCAGGTATATTGGGGTTTGTATCAATGAATAAAACCCCTGAAGAAGGATCAATATATGTTTTAGCTGGTGTGGACAAGGTAAGATTTAGAAAAAGAGTAAGGCCTGGCGATAACATTGATTTATTCAGTAAAGTTGTAGGTGAAAAAAGAGGTATTTGGAAATTTGAATGCAGGGCTGAGCTTGACGGTGATTTAATTTGCACTGCTACAATATTGTGCGCAGATAGGAAAGCAAAATGATTATTCATGAAACAGCAATAGTGCATTCGTCTTCAAAAATAGATGAATCTGTTGAGATTGGCCCCTATTGTATTATTGGTAAAGATGTTGAAATTCAAGAAGGAACAAAACTTCTTAGCCATGTTGTAATAAAAGGACCAACTTCAATTGGAGTAAATAATATTTTTTATCAATTCTCAACTATTGGAGAAGACACTCCAGATAAAAAATTTAAGGGTGAAAAAACTAAACTTGAAATTGGTAATAATAATATTTTTAGAGAGGGCGTTACTGTTCATAGAGGAACCATACAAGATCAAGGCCTAACAAAAATAGGTTCAGATAACTTATTGATGGCATATAGTCACATTGCTCATGACTGTTGTGTAGGAGATGGAAATGTTTTTGCAAATAATGCTGGTATTGCAGGGCATGTGAGTGTTGGTAATAATATAACAATTGGGGCCTTAACAACTGTGCATCAATTTTGTAAATTAGGAGACTTCTCCTTTGTTGGTATGAATACATCTATTAATATGGATGTGCCTGCCTTTGTAAAAGTTGCAGCAGATCCTGCTAGAGTAATTGGGCTAAATACTATAGGAATGTCTAGAAATGGTATAGAAGACAGTTCTATAAGCTTAATCAAAAAAGCCTATAAATTAGTTTATAGAAAAGGACTTAAAATAGAACAAGCAATCAAGAAAATTAAAGATCTTGATAATGATATTAATGATCCCAATTTAAAAACTTTTATCAAATCTATTGAGGTATCTGAAAGAGGAATTTTAAGATAAGTGCCACATGGAAGACCTTTAAATATAGGAGTGGTCTGCGGAGAGCATTCAGGAGATAGGCTAGGTTCAGGCCTTATTAAAGAAATACAGAAACACTCAGATATTAATATATATGGGGTTGGCGGACCTAGGTTAGAAGAGTTAGGGTTTAAATCAGAATTTAATTTTTCTGAAATTAATATCATGGGGCTCGTTGAGCCTTTAATTAACTATAAAAGACTTAACAATCTAAGAAAATCTCTTATTCAATTGTTTATGGACAAGAACATTGATTATTTTATAGGCATTGATTCTCCTGACTTTAATATGGGCATCCATAAAGCCTTGAAAAAAAATCATGATAATAAAAACGTGCAAGTTGTTAGTCCCTCTGTATGGGGGTGGAGACAGAATAGAATAAAACCCATTAAGAAAAACATAGACTTAACCCTATGCCTATTTAACTTTGAGGATGAATTTTATAAGGCAACAAATCATAAAAGCCTTCATTTAGGACATCCATTTTCAGATCTTTATAAATCTGATAAACATGATGTTATTAAGAAATACCAATTAAATGAAAATAAAAAGTTTGTATCAATCTTACCTGGAAGCAGAAAATCAGAAATAGACCATATGCTGCCTACATACATAGACTTCTTAAAACAACATGCAAGAGAAAATAAAGAATATATATATTTATTGCCTGTGGCTGACAAGAAACTTATGGAACATATCAAGAGTTCTTTCTCTAACCATGATTTACCAATATTAATTAAACAAGATGCTATGCAAGATTTCTTGTCTATTTCAGATATTTCAATCGTTACATCTGGTACCGCTACTTTAGAGTCAGCTATTCTAGGATGCTCTCCAATTATTTGTTATAAAACTGGATTTATAAACTACTCCATAATTTCAAGAATGCTCAAGGTCGAGAATATTGGGCTTCCAAATTTACTTCTTGGTAAGCGATATTTTTATGAATTGTTACAAAACAATTGTAATCAAGAAACTATTAGTAGAACTTTTAATGAAACATTAACATTAGTTAAAGATTCAAATGATGTAGCGGAGTCACTTAGAAAAGTTCTAAAAGGAATAGGATATTCAAAAGCTGCAGAAGAAATAATATCAATTTAAGAAATGATTATAGCTGGAACTGACGAAGTTGGGAGGGGGTCTTTAGCTGGACCTGTTGTTGCAGCTGCAGTTATCCTAAAAGAGAAAATATATGGCTTGGAAGATTCAAAGAAGCTTACACCTAAAAAAAGAGATGAATTATCCGAAGAGATATTTAAAAAATCATATTTTGGTTATGGAGTTGTTTCGAATAAAAAAATAGACCAAATTAATATCCTCAAGGCTTCTTTATTGGCGATGAAAAGAGCTATACTAAACTTACCAATAAGACCTTCATTGGTTTTAATCGATGGTACATATAAGCTTGATCTTAACATCCCTATGGAGACTATTATTGGTGGTGACTCTTGTGAGGATACAATTAGTGCAGCCTCAATAATTGCAAAAGTTTACAGAGATAAGTTAATGGTTAAATATGATATGAAATACCCAGATTATAATTTTAAAAGCAACAAGGGTTATGGTACCAAAGATCACTTAAGCTCTTTAAAGGTTTTTGGATATTCAGATATTCACAGGAAAACCTTCAAAGGAGTATTAAATCAATGAGCGCTTTATTCTCCCATTTAAGAGTTTCATCTGAATACAGCATTACACAAGGCTTATTAACTGTGGATCAAATTGTAGAAAGAGCCTCGGAAAAATCTATTCCATCTGTAGCATTGACAGACAAATCAAATATGTTTGGCTTAGTAAAGTTTTTCAATAAATGCGAGGCTGCAGGAATAAAACCAATATCAGGGGCTTCAATAAAGATGATGTTTGAAGCTGATGAGAGCCCCTTTGAACTCTTATGCTTAGCAAAAACAAACAATGGACACAAAAATTTGATGAAGGTTATATCCAATGCGCATAATAATAATTTATATAATTCGCCAATTATAAGTTTCAAAGAATTGATAGAATTAAAAGATGACATTGTTGTAATCTCAGGCGGAAAAGAAAGCCATATTTTTGAATATATTAAAAGAGATAAAGTTTCTGACGCTATAAAGGCTGTAGACAATTTAAGAAATCATTTTAAAGATGATTTTGTCATTGAAGTTCAAAGAACAAATAGAGCAGATGAAATCGAGTACTTTAAAAATATTCTTCCTATTTCTATAGAAAAAGGAATACCTTTAATAGCTACAAACGATGTTTTATTTGCAAATCAAGATGACTATGAAACGCATGAAACTAAAGTTTGCATTAATACATCAAGAGTTCTTAATGATCCAAATAGAGAAAAACTTTTTTCAGAACAGCAATATTTTAAATCTTCCGATGAAATGTCTGAATTATTTAAAGATTGTTCTTCTTTGATTGACAATACGAATGAAATATCAAAAAGATGTAATGTTTGCCTAGATACTAAAGAGTATTTCCTTCCTGAATATCCTGTCCCTAAAAAGCATAATTTTGATACATATCTTGAGGAGCTCTCTAAGAAAAGATTAAAACCATTAATTAATGATCTAGATAAAGATAAGAAAAAAGAATATGAGTTAAGACTTGATTATGAACTAAATCAAATTGAGACCATGGGTTTTTCCAGCTACTTTTTAATAGTCCATGATTTTATTGAATGGTCTAAAAATAATGATGTACCAGTTGGGCCTGGCAGAGGCTCTGGAGCTGGCTCTCTAGTTGCATTTGCTCTTGGAATAACTGCATTAGATCCAATCGATCATGGATTACTTTTTGAAAGATTTTTGAATCCTGAAAGATTATCAATGCCAGATTTTGATATAGATTTTTGTATGGAGAAAAGGGATCTAGTTATAGATTACGTGAGCAATAAATATGGAGCATCAGCTGTTTCTCAAATTGCAACATTTGGAACAATGGCAGCGAGGGCAGTTGTTCGAGATGTGGCTAGAGCGATGGGAAAACCATATGCGCTTGGGGACAGAATTTCTAAAATGATTCCATTTGCCCCTGGAATGACATTAGATAGAGCTCAAAAGGAACAACCTTTATTTGCACAAAGTATTAAAAATGATGAAGAGGTAAAAGAAATTGTAAACCTTGCATACAAGCTTGAAGGAATTGCAAGAAATGTTGGTAAACATGCTGGAGGTGTAGTAATTGCGCCAGGAAGTATTTCAGATTTTTGCCCTGTTTATGTTGATCATTCATCTAATTCTGTAATGACTCAATACGATAAAGATGATGTTGAAAAAATTGGTTTAGTTAAATTTGATTTTCTTGGCCTTCGAACACTCACTGTTATTGATAGGGCAGTAAAATCAATCAATGAAAGTCTTGATGATACAAAGAAGTTAAACCTTGAGAACATTCCTTTGAATGATGAAAAGGTATATAAGTTTTTATCATCTGGAAAAACTATGGCGGTATTTCAGCTTGAGTCATCTGGGATGAGAGAACTAATAAAAAGACTTAAACCAACTAAGTTTGAAGAAATTACTGCTTTATTGGCTTTATATAGACCAGGCCCATTAAATTCTGGAATGGATAAAGAATTTGTCAATCGAAAGCATGGCAAAAGTCCTGTTACATACCCCCATGATTTACTAGAGGAAGTTTTAGAAGAAACCTATGGAGTAATTATATATCAAGAGCAAGTGATGGAAGCCGCAAAAGTATTAGCGGGTTTCTCATTAGGACAGGCAGATATTTTAAGACGCGCAATGGGCAAGAAAAAGAAAGAAGAAATGGAAGAGCAGAGAGAAATATTTGTAAAAGGGTGTGTAAATAATAATATTACTTCTAAAAATGCTGAACAAATTTTTGATTTAATAAATCAATTTGCTGAATATGGTTTTAATAAATCTCACTCAGCAGCATACGCTCTTATTTCATATCAAACGGCGTATCTTAAAACATATTATCCTGAACATTTTATGGCAGCTGTCCTTTCGTCGGAATTAGGTAATACGGATAAGATATATGCATTAATACAAGAATGTTCTAGGATGAATATTGAAGTACTTAATCCGAACATTCAAACTTCAGACAAAATATTTAAGGTAAATAATCAATCAAGCATTGAGTATGGGCTAGGAGCGATAAAAGGAGTAGCAGATTTATTTATAGAACATGTTTGTTTGAAAAGAAAAAATCTTAATTTTAAAGATCTTTGGGATTTCTCCAAGAAAGTTGATATCAAGCTAGGAGGTAAAAAATCATTGGAAGCGCTATCTCAATCTGGGGCTTTTGACTCTCTTGCACCCTCAAGAACTATAGCAATAAAATGTGTGAAAGATATGCTTGGTGAAAACTCATCTAACAGAACAAATTCAAATCTAAAAAGTGGAGATTTATTTTCCTCTATCGAATTAGATTTTGATCCGTATGAGAAGTATGAAAATACTGTTGAATTAACTCTTACTGAAAAGCTTGAATTAGAAAAGAAATCACTGGGATACTATCTATCAGGACATCCAGTATTAGCCATTGAGAATAAAATTAAAAAGCTAAGAACTAGAAAAATAAGCGAACTATCTGGTGAGATCAAGACTGGCTCACTTATATGTTTGATAAACAGCATTAGACAGATTAAAGATAGAAAGGGAAAACCATTAACTTTTATTAATTTTAATGATGGAACAGGGACAATGGATGGAATAGTTGCAAGTGAGACCTTAGAAAATTGCCATGATATTTTAAAGGAAGGAGAAATCTTATCTTTGAAAGGCGCAATTGAAGTTGATGATTATAGGACTGGAGATTTAGGAAGTTTGATGTTTAGGATGAGGGTAAAAGAAATACATACCCTTGATCATGAGCTTGATAAAAAAGTTAAAGAAATAGTAATCGATATTAAAAACTCAAAAGCTATTTCTTTAACAGATTTTTCTGATCATCTAGATAATATTGATAAAGGTTTTTGGATAGATGGTTCATGCAGATTAAATGTTAGAGTAACATCAGATAAATCTGAGGCTATAATAGATATCGGAGATAAGTTTAAATTTATTCCTTCACTTGAAAATCTTTTCCTATTAGAAGATATTTTTGGGAAGAACATAATAGAGATTTCATAATGGATGACGAAAGATTCTTAAGTTTTGAGGAACCAATCAAAGAATTGGCTCAAAAGTTAAGTGCACTCAGAACAGCTGCAGTTGATTCTCCTGCTCTTAATGAAGAAATTTTAAATCTTGAAAAAGAAAATAAAACACTAACAAAAAGAATATATTCCAAACTTGATCCATGGCAAATAGTCCAAGTAGCAAGACATCCCAATAGGCCCCATACTTCAGATTACATAAGAAGAATATTTGATGACTTTGATGAGCTACACGGTGATCGACAGTTTGGTGATGATGCCTCCATAATCGGAGGAATAGGCTTATTAGAAAGCATGCCTGTAATGGTTATTGGGCATGAGAAAGGAAGAGATACTGATGAAAAAGTAAAAAGAAACTTTGGAATGACTAATCCAGAAGGATACAGAAAAGCAAAGAGATTATTATTATTAGCAGAGCAGTTCTCTTTACCTGTTATTACTTTTGTTGATACAGCAGGTGCTTATCCAGGTATTGAAGGAGAAGAAAGATGTCAAAGTGAGGCAATTGCTAGAAATTTAGCAACTATGTCAGAATTAAAAACACCTATAGTTGTAGTTGTAAGTGGAGAGGGTGGTTCTGGAGGAGCACTTGCAATAAGCGTTGGAGATCATTTATGTATGCTTGAATATGCTATTTATTCAGTTGCTTCGCCTGAAGCATGTGCCTCAATTATATGGAGAGAAGCTGCAAAAGCGCCTGATGCAGCCAGGGCGATGAAACTTTCCTCCCAAGAATTAAAAAAAATAAATATTGTTGATGAAGTAATTCAAGAGCCTCTTGGTGGAGCTCATAGAGATTATGATTTAATAGCTCAAAATGTAAAAAGTTCTTTAATTAAAAATCTGTCTATATTGAACAAGATATCAATAGAAGATTTGCTGGAAAGAAGGTATAAAAGAATTCTTAGTGTTGGCGCATAAAGTTGTTGGCTAAAGACTTAATTACAGAAAACGTTGATATAAGTAAAAATATTCTTGTTGCATACAGCGGTGGCCCAGATTCTACTGCGTTAATTCATCTTTTGTCATCTCTAAAAGTTAATGAAGATATAAATGTAAAAGCTATTCATATAAATCATAACCTATCTAAAAAATCCAACTTATGGGAAAAACATTGCAGGGAAAAATGCATTAAATTAGATATTGATTTAATAGTTGAGTCAGTTGATATTAAGTCTGATGGTGGAGGTCTTGAAGCCGCATCAAGAAAAGCAAGATATGATATTTTTGAAAAATTACTAAATAAAGATGATCAGCTTTTATTAGGACATCATAGTGACGATGTAGCTGAAACAGTATTTATGAGACTTCTTCGGGGTACAGGTATTGAAGGTATGGAAGGCCCCCAGCAAAGAAGATCAATTGGTAGAGGTATTTTAATAAGACCATTACTAGAAGTTTCAAAGAAAGATATTTTAGACTATCTACTCGCTAAGAAAATTAATTTTATTGAGGATGATTCTAACCAAAGCAACGATTTTGATAGAAATTTTTTGAGGAACGAAATTTTTCCACTATTAGAAGAAAGGTGGAATAATTTCGCAAAAAGAATTAACAAAACATCTTTAATTTTAAGAAACCGTAATCAGATTTATATTGAACTATTAAATCAAAAACATAGTGACATAATTGGAGAGACTATTGATCTTAAAAAAATTAGAACTGTACCCAAACAAATAGCAATAGATATAATTAGATATTCAATTAAAAAATGTAATATTGCTGCACCAAATAGTAAGATAATTGAAGAAATCGTTAAAACCTTTATTAATTCAAATCCTGGACCAAAATCATTAGTAACGTGGTCAAGATCTGATAAAGAAGAAGTTGCTGGAAAGATAACTTATGAAAATGGTTGTATGATAATTTCAAAAAGATAAAAGAGGAGTAAGAATGGCACTAGAGACTATAGAATTAATCAAGAAAAATAGAATAGGAATTATTAGATTAAATAGGCCCAAGTTATTAAATGCGGTAAATGAGCAGTTGGTTTGGGATCTTCAAGAAGCAACACATAATGTGAAAAATGATAATGATATTAAGGTTGTGATATTGTCAGGTTCCGGTCGAGGTTTTTCAGCTGGCGCAGATCTTAGTGAGCGAAAAGCTACCTGGAAAGGATCTGAGGACGCGTTAATAAGAGGGTATAAGCCATTTTTTGAAAATATTATTAATATGCCTCAACCAGTAATTGGTTCAATTGCTGGGCCTGCTGCAGGTATTGGAGCTGCAATCGCAATGTCTTGTGATCTTAGAGTAATGTCAGAAGATAGTTATATTTTATCTGTTTTTAGCAATATAGCATTAGTGCCTGATGGAGGACTATCATGGTATCTGCCTAAATATATGGGTTATTCCAAAGCTTATGAGTATGCAATCGAGGCAAAAAAAATATCTGCAAAAGAATGTTTAGATCATGGAATTGCTAATAAAGTAGTTCCATTGGAAGAATTAGAGTCTTATACATTAAAGTGGGCAGAGAAATTAGCTAAGAGATCATCTCAATCTTTAAATCATACTAAAAGATTGATGCGAGAATCTCTCCAAGTTGGGTATTGGGACACATTTAAAAATGAGGCTAAAATTCAAAATGAATTAACAACCAGCCCACAAAATAAAGAGGCGGTTAAAGCTTTTTTTGAAAAAAGAGAGCCCAATTTTGATTAACTTTCTAAAAGCTTACTTAATCCAACTATAATAGAGTCGAATGATGCTCTAGTAGTATTAGGATGGATTCCAACACCCCAAAATGTTTGACCGTCTTTTTCAAGTTCAACATATGCAGCAGCTTTAGCGTCAGATCCGGATGAGATTGCTGACTGTTGATAGTCCGCAACCTTTATTTCTATTCCAATGTTCTCTGATAAACCATTTATGAATGAATCAATAGGTCCATTTCCTGTGCCATATATCGTTATCTCCTCATTATTCATGTTTAAAGTAAGCTCCAATGAATGTGCATCTTCTTTTGAAGATGAAGTATGCTTGATATATGAGAAATTATTTTTTGGAATTAGATAACTTTCCTCAAAAATTTCCCATATTTGAGAACTGCTAATTTCTTTACCTGAAGAGTCTGCTAATTTTTGTATCTTTTGACTTAGGCTTATTTGTAGTCTTCGTGGTAAAGAAACCCCATGATCCTTTTCGAGAATAAATGCCACTCCTCCTTTACCAGACTGTGAATTAATTCTAACCACTGCTTCATAGTTTCTACCTAAATCTGCTGGGTCTATTGGAAGATAAGGAACCTCCCATTTTGGATTATTAGATTGTTTAATTGCTTTAAAGCCTTTTTTTATAGCGTCTTGATGAGAGCCAGAGAATGCAGTGAAGACAAGATCACCCGCATAAGGATGTCTAGGATGAACAGGAAGCTGATTACAATATTCGACTTCTCTCATTACTTGATTGATATTTGAAAAATCTAATTTTGAATCAATGCCTTGTGTAAGCATATTGAGAGCAATTGTAACTATATCAACATTGCCAGTTCTTTCACCGTTACCAAATAAGGTTCCTTCAACTCTATCAGCTCCAGCCATAAGACCAAACTCTGATGCTGCTACTGCCGTACCTCGATCATTATGAGGATGAAGACTTAAACAAATATCATTTCTATTTTTAAGATTTTTGTGCATCCATTCAATCTGATCTCCATAAATATTTGGTGTCGACATTTCAACAGTCGCTGGAAGATTTATAATAATTTTATTTTTTGATATTGGCTTAAGAATTTCCACCACTTCATCACAAACCTCCCTGGCATAATCAAGCTCAGTACCTGTAAAGCTCTCAGGCGAATACTCAAAACTCCAATCTGTATTTGGATTTTTCCCTGCTAAATCTCTTATTAATAATGCAGCATTAGTTGCAATTTTTTTAATACCCTCTTTATCTTGATCAAAAACGACTCTCCTTTGAAGAGTTGATGTTGAATTATAAAAATGAACAATTGCCTTAGACGCACCTTCTAATGATTCAAAAGTTTTAATGATTAACTCCTCTCTTGCTTGAGTGAGAACTTGAATATTAACATCTAAAGGAATTTTTTTATTTTCAATAAGATCTCTTACAAAATCGTAATCAGTTTTAGATGCAGAAGGAAAGCCAATTTCAATTTCTTTAAATCCTAGTTTGCATAGCAAGGCAAACATCCTATCCTTTCTCTCAGAACCCATAGGCTCTATAAGTGCTTGATTACCATCACGCAAATCTACCGAACACCACACAGGAGATTTTTTTAAGACCTTATTTGGCCATTCCCTATTATCCAGTTTTATTGGTTTAAAAGCAGAATATTTGTCAGTTGGATTATCCATAGTTTATAAACTAAATGTTATTATATTATTTATGCTTACCCCCGAAATTAAAACTAATCTTATACTAAAAGAGATCGGTATCAAAAGATATTTATTACGTCCAAAGATAAATAATTCTGCAATCAACGAGGTATATTTTTATAAAAAGGGAAAGATATTATCATTTCTTGACAAACCTTTTAAGAATTTTGTGAAAGAGCAACAAAAACTAATAGAAGCAATTATGGCATCAACCAAATTAGATCAAGGTGACGAAGAATCAGATAAAATTTCCTTTTCATCAAATAATGAATTAAAAAAAGAAATCTCAAGCTTTGACAATGTAAAATTGATAATCATTTTTGGTAATATTTTTGATGAACAAATATTTCTTGAAAATAGCATTCAAGCCCCTTCAATTAATGAATTATCTATAAATAAGACGCGAAAAAAAGAACTTTGGCAAAAAATACAATCTAAACTTAATTTATAACCTTATGTTTAAAATTTCTTTAATGGATCATTCAGATTTAGAGGAAGCATATAAGATTGAGCTCGAAACAAATCCAACTCCATGGTCAAAAGACAACTTTTTTTCATCTCTTGAGGTAGGACATAATTCTATAGTATGCAAATGCAATAAAAGTATTATAGGATTTCTTATTTTTTCTCGAATTGAAAAAGAAAGTCATCTGTTGAATATAGCTGTGCTCAAAAAATGGCAAAATAAAGGAGCCGGATCAATTCTTATGGATGTGTTTATAAAACAATCAAAAGCGTTGGGAGCAAAGAAAGCATTTCTTGAAGTTAGGTCTAAAAATAGAAATGCAATCAATTTTTATACCAAGTTTAATTTCGTAAAAGATGCCCTAAGAACTAACTACTATAGCGGTGTTAATCCAGATGATGCTCTGCTTATGAGTCTAAAGATATGATTTAGATAATTTTTTTAATGCTTAATTCAATTTCATCTGATTCAACTTGTGGACCAAAACGTTTAATAACCTCACCACTTTTGTTAATTAAAAACTTTGTGAAATTCCATTTTATTTGCGGCGTACCAGCAATCCCATGCTTTTCGTTCTTTAAAAAATTGTAAAAAGGGTCTGCTTTAGACCCATTAACATTTATCTTATTAAATATTTTAAAAGTTACACCATAATTTGTATCACAAAAGTCTTTAATCTCTTCATTTGAACCAGGTTCTTGCATGGCAAACTGATTGCAAGGAAAGCCTAAAATTTCAAGTCCATCATTTTTATATTTTTTGTAAAGATTCTCTAAACCTTTATATTGATATGTCAGACCGCAATAACTTGCAACGTTCACAATAAGTATTGTCTTTTCTTGATAATCTCCAAGAGAGATATCATTAAGATCAGCATCTTTTACAGAAAAATCATAAATTGTTTTCATAATATTTTTTTTGTGTGCGAGAATATTATATTAAATTATGAATAAAAAAATAAAATTTGTATGGAAAAATTTTGATGAATTATCTAATGATGAATTATATGCTGTTCTTCATCTAAGACAAGAAGTCTTTGTTGTGGAACAAGATTGCCCATATTTGGATGCAGATAATTCTGATCAAAATGCTTTTCATTTGTTATGTTATGACAGCAATAAACTTATTGCATACCTAAGAGCTTTCAAACCAGGAGCAAAGTACGATGGCTCTTCTATGGGAAGAATTGTCACTGAAATTAATTCTAGGGGCCTTGGTATTGGTAAAGAGATCACAAAAGAAGGTGTTAAATTTTTAAAAAAAGAATACCCTAATCATGAAATTGTTATTTCTGCACAACATAGATTAAAACGTTTTTATATTGATCTTGGATTTACCCCTAGAGGTGAAGTTTATCTAGAAGATAATATTGATCATATACAGATGTATCTTCTTTCAAACTAAATAATAGAACTATCAAATAATAAACTGTGTATCTCCTCAGTTATAAACGGGGCAAAAGGGTGCATCATGAATAGTATTTCTTTCAAAAGTGGTCTGAGATTATTAGTTTCCCCACTTTTTTTGCATTCTTCGATATAAATATCACAGAACTTACTCCAGAAAAACTCATAAACTTCATTAACAGCATAATCCAATCTGTAATCTTTAATGTTTCTCTCAATTTGCTTTTTTGATTTTTCAAATTCTTTATATATCCATTCATCATTTTTATTTATTGATTCAAATTTATCATTTCCTAATGGATAGCCATTTATAAACCTTGCTGCATTCCAAACTTTATTACAGAAGTTTCTGTATCCCTTAAGTCTACCCATTTCAAAACTAATATCTTTGGTATGTGTTGCTAGCGAGTAAAACTTCATCCTCAAAGCATCCGTTCCATATGAATCAATTCCTTTTGGGAATTGATTTCTTGTTTTTCTTTCAATTTTTTGAGCGATACCTTCTTGCATAAGATTAGAAGTTCTTTTTTCAACAAGATCATCTTGGGAGATACCATAAATTAGATCTAGCGGATCAATAACATTACCTTTGGATTTTGACATCTTTTGTCCATTTTCATCTCGAATGAGACCAGTAACATAGACGTCTTTAAAGGGGATTTGATCTGTAAATTCAAGA
>Ga0115013_10000694_pt1 | contig 19928 bp, 21 predicted proteins | sample SouAtlMetagenome_2_FD_88686 | JGI IMG/M metagenome (GOLD analysis project Ga0115013, IMG submission 88686) | Marine eukaryotic phytoplankton communities from Atlantic Ocean - South Atlantic ANT15 Metagenome | ecosystem: Environmental > Aquatic > Marine > Oceanic | place: South Atlantic Ocean...
CTGAAAGATGTCCTTCTGAAGACTTTAAAAATCCCATTAAGCTTCTCATGGTTGTAGATTTTCCTGCTCCGTTTGGGCCAAGTAGGCCTTTTACTTCACCATTGTCGACAGCAATGCTGATATCTCCTACGCCTTTACCATTTTTATACTTCATGGTGAGATTTTTTATTTCAATCATATTTTTATTTTATATACTTTTAAAACTATTAAAAACTAGTCCTCTAAATTTTCATTTTTTTGCTTATTTCTTAACCAAGTTAAAAGTAAAGCAGGTATTAAAAACATTAGCATCTCATCCCAACCACCCTGGTGATAAAGACTGGTTGGTGGGATTATTTTGGTAAACATTAGAGATATCCTTCGACCATCCAGCGAGTAATGTTAACAAGAGCGTTAGGAAGTAATCCAAAATATATTGTTAAAGCAGCCAAAATACCTAGTAGTAGTTTATCCGAATTTTTTACATGAATTTTTTCAACTGCATTTTCTGTCTTTTCTACTGCAGCTACCCATATAGGTCGTAAATAAAAGTAAAAACCAGCAACTGTAGTCATCATCAATACTGTAACTAATACATATCTTTCATATGACCAGAGATTGGTAATTAAGATAAACTTTGAAACAAATCCACTAGTTAAAGGCAACCCTGCAAGTCCGAGCATAAATATTGAAAAAGTAATTGTTATAAATTTATTTTCTTTGAATAATCCAGAAATATTAGAGATTTGAAAATCCGAACTTAACTGTCCACTGATTATTGAGAAGACTGTAAAGATTCCTATTAATTGAATAATATAAGTTATTAAATAAAAAGTTGAAGCGCTTATTCCATAAACACCTGAAGATATTCCGGAAAGTATAAATCCTGATTGAATTACTCCACTATATGCAATTAGCCTTTTCAAATCGGTTTGGTTTGTAGCAAATAATGCACCCGCTAAAACTGATAGGATTACAACTGCACTAAAAAATAAATCAAATTGATCGATAATAAATGTAAGAGATACTGCTACAAGTCTCGCAAGAACAACAAAAGATGCTACTTTTGCGACTGTAGCCATGTACCCAACATATCCTGTTGGTGAACCTTGGTAAACATCGGGTGCCCATGCTTGAAAAGGAGCAGCCGCTACTTTAAATAATAAGCCAACAATAATAAAAATAAGTCCCATAAAAGTAGTTAAGGGAACATTGTCAGGTCCAATAAAACTAATTGCAATACTTGTTTCGTATACTCCAATTATTGATAATGAAACATAAATTAGAGCTATCCCATAAACAAATATACAAGAAGCTAGAGAACCTAATAAAAAGTATTTCAAAGAAGCTTCGTTGCTTAGCTGATCTCCCCTGTTAAGCCCTGCCAAAGCATATAAACTAATTGAACCAATTTCTAATCCTATAAATAACATTATGAAATTCTCTGCATCAATCATTAATAAAAAACCTGATGCTGACATCAAAATAAGAATTAGCGCTTCCGTAGTTTTATTTTCTATCATCTCAGAAGTCTTCCAGAAAGAGTTGAAAGTAAATAGAAGAACCATTCCAATAAGCACATTGCCAACTAATGCAAATTCATCAAGAAGAATCTTTTCTGTAAAATAAGAAGATACCCCATCGGTTAAAAATAATCCGAACTTTAAAAATATAGTGAATAAAGTTAATAAAATTCCTAAAAATGATACATATTTTTTTATATACATTGGAGTAGAAATTGTTATTGTACAAAATAATAAAACTATAACCGTAAGGAGTAGTACAAGCGTAGGAGCTATAACTATATAATTTATACCAAGAATTTCTGAAACCGTTGTCATTTTAAGTCCTTAAACATTGCAATCGTATCGCTTAAAAAGCTGGCTTCTTCAATAACAAAACTCTCAATATAATTTGGATAAATGCCAATAAACAACATTAACAAAACTAACGGAGCTACTGATGCAGTTTCTCGAGAGTTCAAATCACTTAAGCTTTCGTTTTCTTCATATTTAATAGGACCAGTAAACATTCTTTGATAAGCCCAAAGCATATAAATTGCAGCTAAAACAACTCCAAATGCTGCAAGTGATGTCAAAACTTTATAGCTGTTATAGCTACCCATAAGAATCATAAACTCGCCCACAAATCCATTTAATCCTGGAAGGCCTATTGAAGCAAAAGAGGTAAATAAAAATATAGCAGCGTACCTTGGCATCGTAATCTTTACCCCTCCAAAATCACTGATGTTTCGAGTGTGTCTTCTTTCATAGATGAACCCAACAAGCATAAATAAAGCTCCAGCAGTAATACCATGATTTATCATTTGAATTATTGCTCCCTCAATACTTAAAAAGCCACCGGCTGATATACCTAACATGACAAATCCCATATGGCTAACTGATGAGTAAGCAATTAATTTCTTAATATCTATTTGTGCAATCGCAACTAGAGCTCCATAAATTATTCAAATAACAGATAAAAGGGCTATTAAATTTTTATAAGCCAGGAAACCCTCTGTAAAAAATGGAATAGAGACTCTTAGTATTCCATACGCACCAACTTTGAGGAGAACTCCAGCTAACATTATGCTTCCTGCGGTTGGAGCTTCTACGTGAGCATCGGGCAACCAAGTGTGTAATGGAAATATTGGAACTTTAATTAAAAACCCAAAGGTAAATAATAAAAATAAAGTTTTTGATTGTGACTCAAGAAAAATTAATGAAGAAAGTGTTTCGAAATCTACAGCAAGCCTTCCATTAAATCCATAGCTAATAACCGCCGTATAAACTGTCCCGATAAAAATGAAAACTGAACCGAAAACAGTATAGAGAATAAATTTTATTGTTGCATATCTTCTATTTTCTCCACCCCATATTCCCATTAAGAAATACATAGGAATTAATAAAGCCTCAAAAAATATAAAAAGTGAAATAAGATCACCGCTAATAAAAACACCATTTATTGCAAAATGAAGCATTAGAAGTGAACCAACAAACCCCTTACTTTCAGCATGTTCTTTCCCTATTGAAAGCAGCGACACAAAAACTAATAATGAACTCAGCAAAAGGAGTAATGTGGACATTCCTGATAATCCAAAATTTAGACTTAAGCCATAAGACTGGATCCATTCAAAAGTAGATAAAATTGTAAATTCAGTCTTTGCATAATCTCCAAAAAGTAAATAAACACATTGAGTTAGTGTTATCAGTGAGAATGCAATTCCGATTGGTCTAAATGTTTCTTTTCTTGAATTTGGAATAAGGAATATTAACAATGCGCTGACAAGAGGAACGATTAATAGAGAAAACATTATGGATGTCATCGTGGCACCATAGGAGTAGCTAAAAACAATGTGATCAAAAGTAGCAAAAATAATCCAAAGTAAACTACATAGTTTCTGACCATTCCAGTTTGAGTGGTTGATGTAATCTTTGAAGTTTTGTTAAATGCAGTTGATACAAAATTTACCGAACCGTCAATTAACATACCATCTACAACAACTGCGACTTTACGTGATAAATTTTTCATACCAGATACGAAGAAAAGATTTCCAAATTTATTCAGATACAAAACATTTAAAGAGAGATCTTTTATTAGATTTATAGGATATTCAAGCTTAAATTTTTGCAAATCAATTCTTTTATGCAGTTCGATGCCAAATAATAAAAATGCAATAATCAAGCCTGTAAACCCTGCTCCTATTGAAAGCACTGCTAGAACAACTAATGTAATTCCTTCAGGCAAATGAGTCACCTCTACATTTTCGAGAGTTACATGAAGAACCTTTTCTAACCCATGGAAAAAAGGTGTATTTATAAAACCAATAAATACGGAAAACATTCCTAAAAGTAAGAGTGGTCTTGTCATTGCTTTTGGTGCTTCACTGACATCTGAGTGGTCAAAACCATTGTCTTTTTCAAAAATTAATAACCAGTGTCTTCCCATGTAGAATGCAGTAAGAAAAGCTGCACCTAATGTAAGTGCCCAAAATATATAGTAAATGCCACCATTAGCAAAAACTGAAGCGAGTATTTCATCTTTTGACCAAAACCCTGCAAGTGGAGGTATCCCAGAAATTGCAAGAGTTCCAATTCCCATCATTGCAGCCGTAACTGGCATTTTTTTTCTCAGACCTCCCATTTTTCTAATATCTTGTTCGTGATGCATAGAATGTATAACAGCTCCTGCACCAAGAAATAGCAATGCTTTAAAAAATGCGTGAGTAACTAGATGAAAAATTGCGGCAACATATGCTCCGGCACCAATTGCAATAAACATGAAACCGAGTTGTGAAATAGTAGAGTAGGCTAAAACTTTCTTTATATCATATTGGTTTATTGCTGAGAATGCTGCAAGAAGAGCAGTTATTAAACCAAATACTATTATTAAAAGACTGGCTAGTTTTGAGTGCTGTAGTAGAGGAGAAATTCTTACAAGCATAAACACACCTGCTGTCACCATTGTTGCAGCATGTATTAGTGCACTTGCAGGAGTTGGCCCTTCCATAGCATCTGGTAGCCAGCTGAATAAAGGAAATTGAGCAGATTTACCAAAAGCTCCGAGTAGTAAAAAGAGGGAAATCGCTGTGATTGTATTTTCATTAACTCCAGTTGAGTTATGTAGAATTTCGTAAAAATCAAAAGTATTAAAAGTATCTAAAATTATCATTAGACCAATTAAAAATCCAAAATCACCAACCCTGTTTATTACAAATGCCTTATTGCCAGCTTTTGCTGCTTCTGTCTTCTTTGACCAAAATGAAATTAATAAGTAAGAACTCAAGCCTACTAACTCCCATCCAAAAAACATTACTAAGAAATTTGATGACATTACTAAAAGCAACATTGAAAAGACAAAGAAATTAAAATAAACAAAATAATTACTATGGTTATCATCTTTCTCCATATAGGAAGTTGAGAATAGCTGAATAACAAATGAAAGCCCTGTAACCAATACCAACATGATTCCAGATAAGCCATCAAGTGTAAAACCAATGCTTATATCGGGATTTGAAATCCATTGAAACAACTCTATATTTACGGCCTTAAATTTATTTAAAGCAAGTGCAATAAATGAATAAGATGCAATAGCAAACGAAAGAAGTGATCCATTTAATGTAAAAAAGTTAGTAACTAATTCATTAAATAATTTCTTATTTAAAAACAAAAAAATTGAAGTAAGAAGTGGAAGAAAAATTGGAAGTAGAAAAATGAATTCCAATTTAACCTCGTGACACATTCAGTACATCAACCGAGGCTGATGACTGTTTCCTAAAGATAGAAACAATAATTGCAAGACCGACTACTACTTCTGCAGCTGCAACAACTAATACAAAAAATACAAAAACTTGACCATCAATTTGTCCAAAATGTTTGGACGCTGATATAAATGTTAAATTTACAGCATTGAGCATAAGCTCGATACACATAAACATTATTAAAGCATTTTTTCTAATCATCATTCCCAAAAAACCAATAGAGAACAACATTGCAGCAAGTGTGAGATACCAATCAGTAGTTACTTCAAGCATTACTATTTCTTTTCTTTGTGTCATAAGCTAATGCAATAGCAGCTGCAGTAGCAACGATTAATAATATAGAGATTATTTCAAACGGAAAAATCCACTCTGTAAACAAAACACCCGCAATTAGTTGTGGTGTTCCCTCTGTGTCATATTCTACAGGTGGAAACCATAGATCCCATTTGAAATCAGAACTGATAGCTACATATGCTAATAATGAAATAAGTATTAAAAAAACTCCACTTACTAGAAATGTTTGGCCTTTAATTGAGTCAGTTGATTGTTCCTTTTTGTCAACACCGATCATCATTATTACAAAAAGAAACAAAGTCATTACAGCACCTGCATATACCAGCATTTGAACCATTGCTACAAAAGTTGCATTCAAAGTTATATATATGATTGCCAATGAAACTAATGTCATAACTAACCCCATAGCATTGTGTACGGGGTTTCTAGCAAATATAACTATGAGTGCGCCAATAATAATTAAGCTAGCAGGAGCAAAAAAGAGAAGCGCCTCAACCAATTTACTCTTCCTCCAAAGTCTGTCCTTCTTCAGGTGGTTTCTTCCCAACACCCAATGAACCAGACCAGTTAACTACATTTTGGAAATTTGGATTTCCATTGGGAGAGGTTGCCCTCATCCATCCATCTGATGTGTTTAATTCATCTACATTAGTTAACTTAGTTTGGTCTTCATGTGTATTTGGAGTTCCATCATCTTTTACAACCAGAACTTCTTTATCGAAAATAGCTTCTGACCTATTAGCAACGCTCATCTCAAAAAGAGATGTCATCGTAATTGCTTCAGTAGGACAGGCCTCGACACATAATGCACAATATATACACCTGAGCATATTTATTTCGTAAATAAAACCATATCTTTCTCCTGGACTTACAGGATTTTCTTCAGGATTGTCTTCGCCTCTAACATATATACACTGCGCAGGACAAACACCAGCACACAATTCACAACCTATGCATTTTTCCATGCCATCTTCATACTTATTAAGAACATGACGACCATGAAATCTTTGAGGTTTTTTTCTAAATTCTTTAGGATATTTATCAGTTACCGACTTTCGAAATAATTCCTTGAAAGTAACCTTTAATCCTTTTATTAAACCAAAACTATCACTCATAAATCAGCTCCACGGTAAACCAAACTCTCTTAATCCTAAAACAATTGCCGACAAGATAAGCCATACTAAAGAGGCAGGGATGAGTCTTTTCCAGCCAAGCTCCATTAGTTGATCATATCTAAGCCTTGGCAAAGTTGCTCTAATCCATACAAATATAAAAAGTAGAGAAAAAGTTTTAACCCCTAACCAAATAATTGGCATAATTGCAGACAATACCGGTGGTAAAAAATTCTCAAAAGTAGGTCCAAGCCACCCACCTAAAAAGAAGGTTGCCGTGATTGCACACATATTAAACATATTTATATATTCAGCTAGAAAAAACATTGCAAAGCGAAAACCAGAATATTCTGTATGAAATCCTCCAACTAATTCTTGTTCAGCCTCAACTAAATCAAAAGGAGCTCTATTTACTTCGGCTACAGCAGCTATGAAAAATATACCGAATGCAATAAATTGTGGGAATATATTCCATTTTGGTATAAACGAAACTATCGAACTAAGTATTGGAATAGAAGTTGATAAATTTCCAGATTGACTACTTACTATATCAACAAGTGAAAGGGAACCTGAATAAAGAATTACAGGAACAAGTGATAAACCCATTGCTGCTTCGTATGAAATCATTTGCGCAGAAGCCCTTACACCACCAAGAAGTGGGTATTTAGATCCTGAAGACCAGCCTGCTAAAACAACACTGTAAACTGCAATAGAAGAAAGTGCCAAAAAGTACAAAACTCCTACATTTAAGTCTGCGCCAACAAAATCTATTGCATAATTCTTTCCGCCAACTTCAATATTCAAATCTGGACCTAATGGAATAATCATAAAAATTAAAAAAGAAGGCACTAATGCGAGAATTGGTGCAAGAAGGTACATTGCCCTGTCCGCCTTAAGAGGCATAATTTGCTCTTTTAGTAATAATTTAATTGCATCTGCTACAGTCTGTAAAATTCCAAATGGTCCTGCTCTATCGGGGCCAACTCTAGATTGCATGCCAGCAACTAATTTTCTTTCAAACCATATCAGTAATATTGTATTTGTTAATAAAACACCTAAAACGAGACTTGCTTTAATTAATGCAATTATTAATTCAGTTGACATTTAATCCTTCTTTCACTCGACTAGGTGAAACTGTAATTTCCCTTGAAAAATCAAACTTATTAAGATCTCTTCTATTGATTGGAATGTAGATTAGATCGTCAGGTAGGTTGTTATTGACTTTATAAGATACTGTAACCTCTAAATCATCTTGTGTCATAGAGCATTTTTCATAGGTTAAGTTAAATTTATCAACAATATTTTGACTTACTTCTATAAACTTCTTTGAACCAAGAAGTGAAATGCTTTCAGAATGTCTTTCAGTAACAGAGTCTCCATAAAGCTTTTCTCCAATGTAAAACAAGCTTTGACTTAAATTATTTTCAGATGTATTGATTGTTGGAGTATCAGTATTAATAATTCCATCTAAATTTGATGGTTTATCTAAATTATCAAAAACTGGGCGTGAGGAATCCTCAATACCTTCAAATGCTTTATTGTTAAGATCTTCTAAGCTATTTAAATTACTGGATAAACCGGCAAAATTCATAAGGCTGGTAATAAACTCCCAATCACTAACTGTTTGGCCCGGAGATGGAACAAGCTTGTCTATACGAGAAGTCCTAAACTCAATATTTGTAAATGTTCCATCTTTTTCTCCTAGAGTAGAGCTGATTGGAATTACATAATTAGATAACTCAGTTGTTTCATGAATAAAAAGATCTAATGATACAACAGTTTTTAAACCTTGCAATATCCCAGATATTTCATTTGAATAAAAAGACCTACCAACAGGATCGGCTCCTACAATAAATAACAAGTCTGTATTTTCACTTGAAATATCTTTTACGAAGTCTTTTGTCCCCTTTATGTTCTCTAAAGTTTGGAAAGCACCATATGTATTCCCCTTGGTATAGGCATTTAGAATCTTTGTATTTGCATTTGACTTTAAGAACTCAAATAATTCACTAACACTTGCGTCAGATTGCTGAGGAGTAGACTTCCCTATAATCGCTGTAATATTTTTATCTATTACATAATCTTTTATCTCTTTAAGTTTTGAAACATCTTTAATTATTTCAAAATTTTCAGAAACTGTTTCTTTACCATAAAATACGTCTGCTATATCACTTAAAGTTTCATTTGTATGACCAAAAACAATTAACTTTACCCCTTTTTTGACAGCTTGTCTTACTCTTAAATAAAGTACAGGGAGTTTTTCTTTTAAATCTTCAGCCCATACCACTATTGCATCAGAGGAATTTAGATCATCAATCTTAGCCAATTCATTATCTTGGCCAAAATGTCCTTGATACAACAGGTCATCATTTATGTAAAAGCTTTGTTCATTATCAGAAATAGATTTTGAAAATTCTCTAAATGCTACATAATCCTCATTAGTTAAATTTGATCCAAGAAAAAAGTTAACTTTAGTTTTCCTATCTTTAATTATTTCAGAAAGTTCGGAGTATACATCTTGAATTTCAGACTCTTCAAAATTATTATCAACACTTTTAAGTGGTACTTTTAATCTTTTTTCAGAATTTAAATATTCAAAATTATAACGTCCTTTATCACAAAGCCACCCTTGATTAACAGAGTCATTGTCGACACCTAGGATTCTTAACATTTTATTTTGTGATGAATTTAATTCAATAGAACAACCCATTGTGCATCCATTACATGTAGATCTTGTAGATTTTAAGTCCCATGGTCTAGCTTTAAACCTGTAAGAGGTTGAAGTTAAAGCTCCTACTGGACATATCTGAACTGTGTTCCCAGAAAAATATGATCTAAATGGCTCATTTGGAAATGTATTTACCTCTGTTTTGTTTCCTCTTTGTATAAATTCAATTAATGGATCTCCTGATATTTCATCTGAAAACCTTGTACATCTTGCACATAAAATACATCTTTCTCTGTCTAACAAGATTATTTCAGAGATATTTATTGGTTTTTCAAAATGTCTTTTTTCTTCAACAAAACGGCTTTCACCTGGACCATACGCCATTGTTTGATCTTGTAAAGGACACTCTCCTGCTTTATCACAAATAGGACAATCAAGTGGATGATTAATCAGTAAAAACTCTAAAACACCCTCTTGAGCTTTTTTTACAACATCTGATTCAGTATCTACAACCATTTCATCAGTTATCTCGGTAGTGCATGAAGGAACAAGCATTTTCCCTCGAGGTGTCTCAATTTCAACTAAACACATCCTGCACATACCTACTGGATCTAAGCGTTTATGCCAGCAGAATCTTGGAATGTGAATACCAGAATCTTCACATGCTTCAATTAAAAGTTTCTTTGGATCAGACTGAATGTCTAAACCATTAACATTTAAATGTACTTTATCACTCATAATAAAACTTTTGTTGGAATTAAGTCCTCAACCTCATCTCTGAAATCATTCATTAATGAAGTTATTGGTGAAACAGCTGAAGGACCGAGAGGGCAAATTGTTGTCATCTTTGGTGGCCAAGATAAGCCTGGAGAAATATTATCACAGACATCTAAAAGTAGATTAATATCCGATGTTCTTCCGCGACCGCTAGCTATTCTATCTAATATCATCTCAAGCCAAGTTGTACCTTCTCGGCAAGGGGTACATTGGCCACAAGATTCATGAGCAAAAAAACTAACGATACTTTTAGCAGCGCTAACTAGGTTTGTATCTTCATCCATCATCACCACTGCTCCAGATCCAAGCATTGAGTTATTATTTGCAACATCATCAATTGTCATTTTGATATCAAGTTGGTCTCCTCTAAACCAAGGAGCAGAAGCACCACCGGGTATGTAAGCTTTTACTTTTTTGTTATTTCTTATTCCCGCACCAAGAGTGTCAACAAACTCACCGAAAGAACTTCCCATTTCAATTTCATAATTTCCTGGATTATTTACATGTCCTGACAAACTAAAAATTCTGGTTCCAGTAGATCCCTCAACACCAAGCTTGTTGTATTCCTCTCCTCCATGCTCAATTATCCATGGGACGGAAGAAATTGTTTCTACATTGTTTACCAGTGTAGGCTTCATATATAAACCTTTTACAGCAGGAAAATAAGGAGGTTTTAATCTTGGCTCACCTCTTCTCCCTTCAAGAGAGTTGAGTAAAGCAGTCTCTTCACCACAGATATATGCTCCTGCCCCTAAATGAACAACTATATCCAAATCCATTTCAGACCCAAATATATTTTTTCCCAGATAGCCCTTTTCATATGCTTGCTCTACTGCTTGCTGGACTCTTCTAGCAGGTTTTGCATACTCACCTCTTATGTATATAAAAGCTTCTTTAATATTTGCAGAAAAACAAGTGATGATAATTCCCTCGATAAGTTGGTGTGGGTCTCTTTCTAATAAAATTCTATCTTTAAAAGTGCCCGGTTCTGACTCGTCAGCGTTTATTACTAAATACCTATCTTCGTCTTCAGCTAAAAATCCCCATTTGACGCCAGTAGGAAAACCCGCTCCTCCCCTGCCTCTTATGTTTGAGGATTTAATTTCTTCTAATATATTTTCAGGAGAACTACTTAATAATGTATTTCTTGCTGTTACGTATCCATTATTTTTTTCATAACTCTCGATTAAATGACTATCTTCAGGATTATCCCTCATGTGTTTAGTGAGAAGAATCGTTTCTTTCATTTTTTTACCTTAGTTGTTTTTAAAGTTTGAAAACCAGGAGCAGTTGAAGTAGCACCAGTACTATCAGAAATTGCCCAATCAAATGATTTCACACCACCAAAATCTTCTTGCATATCATCCGCTACAACAATATCTGGTTGTTTTTCTTTCAACCAACTACACAAGTTAATTGCGTTTTCTGCTGTAAGTCCTTCTACAGTTTCATAATTTACTTGCATTGCTGGAGCACCTCCACACGCGCCAATACACTCAACAGCTTCAAAAGTGAAAAATCCGTCTTCATCAGTTTCATTGTTGTTTAATCCCGTAAACTCTTGTACCTTTTTTATTACTTCACTTGAATTGTTTATTTCACATGAAATTGATTTACAGACACTTAATAAGTATTTTCCAGTAGGTTCTTGTTTGTACATTGAATAGAAAGTTGAAACAGATTTTACTTGAACTTCAGTTATGCCGACTAATTCACTTATAACACTTATAGAATCATCAGAAATGTAGCCATCCTTACTTTGAGCGAGATGCAAAAGGGGTCCTAAGGCAGATCTTTTTTGGGGATAAAGCTTAATAATCTTTTTTGCCTGTTTTAATAATTTTTCATCCCAACTCATCTATCTACATCTCCTATTACAGGGTCTAGAGAAGCTATTGCCGCAACGGCATCTGCTATTGGGCTGTCTGTCATTATTACTGGGAGAGCTTGTAAATTACAAAATGAAGGTCCTCGAACGTGCATTCTGTAGGGTTTTGAAGAACCGTCTGAAACTATATAGCAGCCTAGTTCTCCTCTAGGAGATTCAATTGCAACATAAGCATCTCCTTCTGGAACCTTAAACCCTTCCGTATAAATCTTAAAGTGGTGTATCAAAGCCTCCATCGATTCATCTAACCTTTTTCGAGGAGGAGGTGTAATTTTTTTATCTTGAATCTTATAAGGACCTTTCGGCATGTTCTGCATTGCCTGGTCAATTATTTTTAAGCTTTCAAAAATTTCTAATACTTTTACTCGCCATCTTGCAAATACATCTCCCTCTTTCAAAATTGGGATATCAAAATCATAGTTTTCAATACCTGAGTAAGGTTGCGACTTTCTTAAATCCCAAGAGTAACCAGAAGCTCTTAAGCTTGGGCCTGTTATGCCGTAAGCAAAACACTCTTCTGTTGTTAGTATTCCAACATTTTGTAATCTTCCTTTCCAAATAGGATTATCTAAGAGCATGTCGTCATAGTCTTTTAATTTTTCAGGTATTACTTTAAGAATTTCTTTTATATCTTTTTGCCATCCATCAGGTAAGTCTGCGGCTACTCCACCCGGTCTAATAAAATTATGGTTCATTCTAAGTCCAGTAGTTTTTTCAAAAAAATCTAAAATTAATTCCCTTTCTCTAAATCCAAAGATCATCATGGATAAAGCCCCTATATCCATACCACCCGTAGCGAGAGCAACTAAATGAGAAGCTACTCTGTTTAGTTCTGTCATTAGGATTCTTATTGTTTCAGCTCTTTTTGGAACTTCTATTCCAATAAGTTTTTCAGTAGTTAAAGAAAAAACTAGTTCATTGAATAAAGGTGAAAGGTAATCCATTCTTGTCGTATTTGTAGGTCCTTGAAAGTAATTTAATTCTTCACCGGTCTTTTCCATTCCTGTATGTAAGTATCCGATAATTGGCTTTACTCTTCTAACAACTTCTCCTTCAAGTTCAGCCTGAAGCCTTAAAACTCCATGTGTTGAAGGATGCTGTGGTCCCATATTGACAATCATTCTTTCATCATCGGAGGTGTCCTCATCAATAACAAAATCATCTACAACTTCTGTCCCAGTTTGTATTTTTATCTGTTTCTCGTTTTCGTTTTCAAGCATTTTTTGAGAACCTTCATCGGTTGAAGAGATATTCCAACCACCCTCCTCTGAGTTTGTTGCCCAGAAATCGAGCTTATTTTTAAAATTGGTAAGTTTACTTTTTTTAGTGTTGTTGTTCTTCATTTAATCAACCTTCGGTGCATTTTTAAATTGAACAGGTATTCTTCCAGAACCATAATTTTTTCTTAATGGATGCCCTTCCCAATCATCGGGCATCAAAATTCTTGTTAAATCAGGATGGTTTTGAAAAATAATACCAAACATATCGAATGCTTCTCTTTCATAGAAATTTGCGCTTGGATATAATTCAGTTATTGAAGATAGGGTTAAATCTTCATCATTAACAAAAACTTTTACAGTTTTTCGCTTATTTTGAGATGTAGACAAAAACTGAACAACTACTTCGAATCTTGGCTCTTTTTTTCTAAACCAATCAACAACTGTTAAATCAACCATCATTTCAAAACCATCGTTTTTAATGGATTCAACTAAAGCTTTGTAGTCTTCTGCAGTAGATTTTATAATTTCCGGATTCATCTGTTAATCTCTCCATCCATTATTTTTTCATGCAGTGTTAATATTCCATGCATGAGAGACTGTGGCCCAGGTGGGCAACCTGGTACATATATATCAACCGGCACAATATGATCAACTCCCTGGACTAATGCATAATTGTTAAACATTCCACCTGTTGATGAACATGCACCCATAGCAATCACCCACTTGGGATCAGCCATTTGGTCATATACTTGTCTTAAAACTGGGGCCATTTTTTGAGAAACTCTTCCAGCTACTATCATCAAATCAGCCTGTCTTGGTGATGCTCTAAATACCTCCATACCATATCTTGCTAAGTCATATTTAGCACTTCCTGCTGCCATCATCTCAATAGCGCAGCAGGCTAAACCAAAAGTCACTGGCCACATAGATTGAGTTCTTGACCATCGAACGGCTTTATCAATAGTTGTAGTGAAAATATTATCAGGAGTATAGATTAGGCCACCTCTTGAAATTCTTCTTTGAAATATCTTTCTCTGCGAGGAATATTCCAATCTAAAACACCTTTTTTCCAAACATAATAAAGAGTCTCAAGAACAAAAAATGTAAATATTGCTATTGCTGCAATTCCAAACCAACCTAAGTCATTAAATCTTGTAGCCCATGCAAACAAAAATATTATTTCTATATCAAAAACAATATAAAGCATTGCAACCATGTAAAACTTAACTGGAAACCTTTGAGATGGCTCGACCTCAGGAAAGATTCCACATTCATATGGAGCAAGTTTTTCTGGTGTGGCTTTTTTTGGAGATAAGATATAGGAGACTCCTAAAGAAGCCAATGCAAATCCTATAGCAACAACCAACATAACCAGTATTGGAAGCCAATTTAACATGTTCCCTCCATATTTGTGAAAATTTTCACAAGCTCTGTTCTTAGTTTACTACCGATAAAATGTTAAATTATTTCACTTATTAGTTTTTTGAACCAAGGGATAATAACCTTGATGGGAGTAAAAATTTATACCCTATCTTTAAGACTTCTGAGATTGTTAAGTAAGCTTCATCAAATAATAACTCCACTACGAAATCTATAGTGTCTTGATCTTTTGATGCTATTCTTAGTAGCCTCTTTGTCATAAAAGGACTCTGCAGAACAAGCCTTGCTAAAGCACAGCTCAGAAAATGCTTTCTAAATCGCTTTGTAAATTCTTTTTCATATCTATCAATTCCAAGGCTTACACCATCAGTGTCAATTATATGATGAGTGTTCTTAGCTAAGAGATATCCAGCTTCCATGCCATAGAATATTCCCTCACCACTCATTGGATTTATCATAGAGCTTGCATCTCCAATTAGTGCAACATTAAAATCTTTATTTCTTTTTGGACGTGAAGATGCAAAAGGAAGCAGGTATGATTTTTGCTTCCTTATGTTTTCTACAACCACACCTCTACCTTCAAGTTCTGAAACAAAATTATCTAATAGAGTATTTATATCTAGATTATCTTTTTTAAAAATACTTACTGGAACACCAATTCCAATATTTAACAAGTTTCCCTTACTTGGAAACGCCCATGCATAACCTTTGTCAGCTGAAACATTAATCTCAAACATTAAAGTTCTCTCTTTAAATATTTCCAAATAATTTGGACTATCAATATAAGCACGTATAGCAATTGCTTTATGCCAGTCAGAATTATGCTTATAATTTAATTTTTTTCTAATTCTGGAGTTTGCTCCATCAGCCCCTACAAGAATCTTTGTTAAAAATTCTAAATCTTCATTTTCATTTTTTACTTTTACGCTTAAACTTTTATCTTCATTAGAAGTAAAATCTACAAAACTATATCCCTCATAAACCTCAACACCAGATTCTTTAGCAAGATCTAATATTCTATTATCCAGATCAATACGAGGTATAACATAAACTATTGAATCTTCTTTATTTTTGACTTGAGGAATGTAGTTTTGAATCCCTATGTTATCTGGACCATAAAGAGTCGTAGAAACAACTTGGGGTTCTCCATCTAAAATATGTTCATTATTGAATCTTTTTAGCGCACTTATAACACCAGGGCCTATTGCATCGCCACATGATTTGTCTCTTGGAAATATAGATTTATCAACTAATCCAACTACTAAGTCAGGATTTAAATTTTTATAGGAAATAGCAGCATTTGCACCTGCAGGACCTGCTCCAATAATCAAAACATCATATTTTTTAACGTTTTTTTGCATATTTTACTAACTTACATCGAATTTCTATTAATACGAAACTTAAAAATGTAATAAATAAATACAAATAATTACATATAAATCCTATATCTAATTAGATTGTGCATTAGTGAAAGAAAATAGAAAAATACCTCCAGCAACGGTTAAAAGATTACCACTTTATTTACAGTGTCTTGATCTACTAAATGAAGATGATATAGGCATTTCATCAAGCAGATTAGCTGAGCTAGCTAAAGTAAATGATGCTCAAGTAAGAAGAGACCTCTCATATTTAGGTACTTTAGGCACAAGAGGTGTTGGTTATGATATTTCAACTTTAAGAAATCAAATACAACTTGAATTAGGACTTGTGGAGGGTTGGAGTGCTGTAATAGTAGGCACAGGTAACCTAGGAGCGGCTTTGGCACACTATGGTGGATTTAGAGATAAGGGTTTTGGTATTGTTGGTTTATTTGATGACGATCCTAAAAAAATAAACAGTCAAGTAGCTGGCTTAGTTATTAAACCCCTAAGTGATCTAGAAAAATATTGTGAAAAATTCAATGTTGCTATTGGAATTATTGCAACACCAGGCGAACATGCTCAAGGAGTTGCAGACCAACTAATTAACTGTGGAGTAAGGTCAATTCTTAACTTTGCTCCAGTTTTATTAAAAAATACACCTGATGTCCAAATTAGATCTGTAGACCTTTCTCAGGAACTTCAAATACTAAGTTATTATTTGGATAGACCAGTTCTAAAAGCTGTAGATTAATTCATCTTTGGTAAATATATCCCAACAAAGATCTAAATAACAAACTAACATTTAGTCCAATCCAGAGTGTTGAAATTGTGTTTTGTGTCCTTAATAAATAACTACAAACTAAAAATCCAGCAACTGTAGAAATAACTGTTAAAAAAGAAAATTCTTTAGATTTATCAAGACCAAGTAGAACACCGTCCCAAAGAAAGGCATAACAACCTATAAACAAACTTATTGCAACAAGAGCTCTCAGTTGAAAATCGATATATAGATTAAAGTCATTACCACCAAATATAACTAAAAAATTTTCAAGAAAAATAATAGTCAGTATTGCAAGGAAAAAAGATATGCCCGTAGTTACAGATATAAGTTCTTTTTGTAATACTGATTTTTGATATTTTTCTTTTTTCGAGATAAGTTCAGAAATTAAAGTCTGAGATGCAATTGCAACTGCATCAATAAAAATATAACCAACAGACCATAGCTGTAATAAGATATGTTGTAGAGCAATTTCCTGCATTGACATTAGAGAAGCTCTATTCCTTAAATACGCCATGAACAGAGTGAGAAATAAAGATCTAATTAAAATATATAAGCCCACATTAAAAAATTTTTTTCTCATACTAGGTTTATCAATTTGCTCTTCTGAAGGCGGAATAAAATTTAGTTGTTTTTTGAGAATAAATGTTGAATAAATTGAAGCACAAAAAAAAGCAAGTGAACTGGCAAAGCCTATTCCGGCAGCACCATAACCTAAAAACAGTCCAAAAAATAAACTAAAGGCTATATTTGAGAAAGATACAATTAATGCGCTGTAAAAAGTAATTTTTGCATATTTTAGGCCTCTCAATACAGCAGTAGAGTGCATATTTACCAGGTAAAATGGGAGCCCGATACATCTAAAGAGTAAATAATCTGATGAAAGAAATTTAATATTTTCAGTAGGTTGGAAAGTAGAAATTAAATAATCACTGCTTAAATACAAAATAAAAAATGAACCTAAGCCTAGTAATATTGATACATTTCTTCCAAATTTTATAAAATATTCTAATTTGTTAATTTCATTTTTAGTATTTAGAGAAGAAACAAGCGGTGTTGTTCCATATGCTAAAAAAATAAATACCCAAATAAAAACAAAATAAATCGTTTCACCAATTCCAATTGCGGAAAGAGTTTCTAAATTTATAACACTAGCAATTTTTGAATCAATTAGTCCGACTATTGGCTCTAGGGCTAACCACAAGAAAATAGGATAAGAATTGATCCAGATATCTTTTCTAACATTACTAATCATTATAATTTTTTGCCTTCAAGACACCCCATAACATAATCTGCTCATGAGCATCTTTCCCAAGATTTTGAGGTGTGATAACTTTATCAAAATTAAAATTTTTTTTTGTAAAATTATTTAACAATTGAGTGGGAGTTTGCATTTGTTGATTATATGGAAGCTCGAATTCCTTGATAATATTATTTTCTAATTCTTTAAATATAAATCTTTTACTTTTACATTTTCGCTTTGTAAGAAGTGTTTCAACCCTTTAGATAGGGTTTCTGCAAAAGAGGTTAAATCTAAACCTGTCATGATGAGAAAACTTGTACAATAATCAACCCTATTGGACCAGAAACAACCCCTATCCCTACCCTTCTGAACTCATTATCTAAAATGGTATTTCGGTGGGAATCAGATTGCATTAAACTTTGATGCCCAGACCTTACAGTAGAAGCAATAGCTAAATTTTCACCCACAGTTGTAGCTGGAAAGCCAACTTTAGAAAGTCTTTCGTTTACACTTTCACCGTTTTGTGGATTTTGATGGCACCAAAATCCTTCTGTATACATTTCGTATGCATACGCTTCAGCAACATTTGACAAATACTGATTAAGCTCTAATCCATCAAGATTTTCATTTTGTCTTTCTAATGAAAGTAAATTATATATTTCAATAGAAAAATCTTGTTGTGACTTCAGATTAGAGATGGTGTATTTTGGTATTTCTAAGCACCCATCATCATCAACAACAACGGAAGATTTTCCTGTAAGATAATTTATTCTGTTAACTACTTTCAGTAAATCAGTACCAATAATTACCTCAAGTGTTTGCTGAGGAGATCCTTCTGGGCTTACATAAAAAGTAACAAGATTTGATTCATTTACTGAATTTTGAAAAAAATTTGGAAGGTTTATTATGTTCATCGCAGTAAATATCAAAGTTAAAATTAAATTACTTACTAAAAGTGAGATTGAAGCTCCTAAGGCTTTACTCCCCAAATCAACTTTTTTAACTCGACTTGAAAGCAAATTATGTATATAAGACGCAATTAATAGTATTGCAACAAAAATTAAGCTCCCTCCAAAAACTTCAGATAACTGTAAGTTAGAATTTAGCCAACCACTTATATATGCTCCAATTTGGTAGGAATATCTAAAACTTAAAGCAACAGCGATTAATAATGTAAAAAGATAAAATAGTTGGAAAATAGCACCTTTTTTCCATCCCAAAATAAGAAAGTAAACCATAAAAAGATACAAGAATAGATCTAAATATTGCTGATTTGATAGGTTAATTAATAAATTTTCTATTATTTCACTCATTATCTTCCATCTTATTTATAAATTAATACAATCTGCTATTGAATAGTACTAAATATACGCTATTGTTTAATAACTCCTACAAATATGTAGGAATTTTTAATTTCAGTGACTGAAAGGAAATTATATATGAAGAATCGCAAAGCTTTGGCTTTGATTGCGATTTTAGCACTAGTTGCTGCAGCCTGTGGTGGGTCTGACGAAGTAGCAGAGGTAGAAGTTGAAACAACTGAAGCACCTGCAACTACTGAAGCACCTGCAACTACAGTAGCTGCTCCTGCAAGCGATCCATTAGTTTTGGCATCATTAATGCCATTATCAGGTGACCTTGCAACATTAGGACCTGGTATTGCACTAGGAGCAAAACTTGCTGTAGATCAAATCAATGCTGCTGGCGGTATTAATGGACAACCCGTTCAACTTATTGAAGGTGATAGTGGTTGTAGTGGAGAAGTTGCACTTACAAGCTTGAATGATGCAATTGCACAAGGTGCACAAGGAGTTATGGGTGCTGCATGTAGTAGTGCTACACTAGCTCTTCTCTCAAGTGTTATGGAAGCAAATGTTGCTTTGGTATCACCTTCAAGTACAAGTCCTCAATTGACAACTGTTGAAAAAGGTGGAATGTTCTCAAGAACTGCTCCATCTGACGCTTTTC
>Ga0115013_10000696_pt1 | contig 19909 bp, 14 predicted proteins | sample SouAtlMetagenome_2_FD_88686 | JGI IMG/M metagenome (GOLD analysis project Ga0115013, IMG submission 88686) | Marine eukaryotic phytoplankton communities from Atlantic Ocean - South Atlantic ANT15 Metagenome | ecosystem: Environmental > Aquatic > Marine > Oceanic | place: South Atlantic Ocean...
CAATCGGTGCCCCCCTCTTTTTGTGAAAACACTAAAGCAGTCCTATTTGTTGGATGCTTTCAATTGTCCATTGTCCTAGTCTCCTTAGTCATCTCCACGCCGGTTTGTAGTGCAAAATAGAATCGTACTTTCAGTTTGAATGTGGCAACATGACGGAAGCGGTAGCGGTAGAAGAAGATGTCGTGCCCAAACTGAGGGCGCTTAACATTCAAACCAAAGGCGATAATAACGACGGCGGCACCGATGATGGTGAAGTTCATGATGATGGATGTCGTGGCTCGACACAAATTCTCGTATTGGATGCCGGATACGGATTTCCTCGTGAGAAAAAAGTTCGGAAGGAAAAGCTCAACGCAATTTCTAGCCAATTGTCGAACTTTCTGATTTGGCAGACGAACTTGTCCAAAGAGGACCATCAATACGCTATCGTCCGGTTAGTTGGTTGTCCAGATGAGAAGACAAAAGAATTTCTTGAAAATAGAACGATCGAGAATATGAAAAAAGCCTCTACATCATCAAAATTGGACAGTTGGAAGAATCTACCATCGCACGTGAGTATTACATGCGAAACATTAGAACAATGTTTGGAAAATCTTGCTACCACGCGTACCGCTGAGGAGATAACCACTGCAGCCAACGAGAACAATTGTGAGCCAGTGTATTTGTCGCCTGATGCTAGCGAATCGTTGGATCCATCCAGTAGACCACCTGACATTTCGATTGTGGGCCTGCTGATCGACCGAAGAGTGCAGCCCAACAGAAGCAAAAGCCGTGCCAAGAATATTGGAATAGTTGCCCGAAGGTGGCCGCTGGAAGAATGTTTTGCAGAAATAGATTCCAATGAACCTCTCAACGTAGATTGCATATTGGAAGGTATGCAGGTAAGAAAAATCACACTATGGGTACGGTACTACCATAAAAATGAGTGCAACATTGTATTTATCATCTAACGTGATTCGTATCAACTCAAAGCAATGGTGGTGGAATTATTGGTCACAAGCGTCCAATAATAGCTGTGGTATTAGTGACACTAAGAGCGCCAAAAATAGACGAGAACCATTCATCCAAGCTGCATCTCAGGCCATAGAAAATCACGCGAAACGGCATCCTTCTAGACCGCTACACATCACTTAACATCAATAATTCTAATATTGAAAGTGCCAAACTTTTGGTTCAGCACAATTAATCCAGAGGGCCAGAATTGAGCAAATCCTAGATATTGGATGTTGAACCTATCTGAAAGACGCAAATGGTATAAATCTCATCATAACAGAATGTACTACTGGGATTATGTTGTCATCAACAAAATAATCGAGGAACCAAAAAGGGGCAATACAAGGTTATCAAGTTGGTCTGTAAAGGCTTCCAGAATTGTCGTGAAAGTGGTAGCAACAAATAATGCCAGATATTCTTGTAATGACGAGCATAAAAAGATGCCAATGACAATCATGCTCAGCCACATGGCAAAGGATCCTTCCAAAGTGCGTTGATTCGTTCCCCATTTGTTTCTCCCTATACTTTTGCCTATCACAGCCCCCATTGCATCACCAACTCCGATACAAAGTACTCCAAACTCCGCAACCAATCGCGACGATAATGACGACGACGAGGATTCAGTTCTACTCGAGATAAACTCAGTTAGCCATAGCGGAGCTGCGCATCCGATTATCAAAAATATGTGGGAAATAATTACTTTCCCACTGTCATCTTTCCTATCGTCAATAAACGCCGTATAAAATGATTGCAATAATGGAGTATCAGCCCGAAAAGTTTCAAGCACAACCAAGATACAAACGGCAATAGCATATGACAATGACATAAGTTGTGGAAGCCACCATGTAACAGGGCCAAACAACAAAATTGCAATAAGGTGGAACCATTTTCTTGTCACCACGACTGACGGCTTGTTTTGCGACGGTACGGATATTAACGTAAAGGTCGGATAGCTTCCAACCGCCAATACGATAATCCAGTAAACTATCCCCCAATATCTTTCAAGCCCATCTTCTTTTTCTGTTAAGAACTCAACTAGCCACTGGATAGATAAAGGTAGAAAGCTGGAATTTGAAGTAAAATTAGTTGCCGTGTGTAGCGATACATCGACAAAAAGCAGTGGGCCAGCGACATTCATTATTAGTTTCGGCCACCATGCTAGCATTTGTAAATTATTTCCAAGGAATGCAAAAGCATAACATGAAAAGCTCCCCGACAATGCGACAAATGTGTATAGAGAGGCATCCGTCAGATGGTTGGACTTGTATTTTCTTTCGTACATTTCATTTGCGTATTCAAAACTTATGATAAGCAATACCAAGCTTACGGACTGTAATTCCCCAAAGGTAAAGGATTTCGTAAATTTCTTGGCAAATATTGGAAGTAGTAAAAACCATACTGCCATGAGGAGGCACGCCAAAAACGTTTCAATCGCAGGGTCGAATATTGCGGCGATTGAGCACAATATGAAGGAAATTGAAGATTTAGGAATTACCAAAAGCGTCGCGAGCTTGCTGTAAGTGGTCCATCGTATGGTGCTATGGCTAAAATGGTGTATAGTAGCTTGTAGTAGAGTCGGAATCATGACAACACTCATCTGTAATCCTAATTTGGCCGTCCCCGACCGTTCTTTCCCGCGCAACGGAATCACAGATACTAATTGATCTTGATCAACCAAGAGACAAGCAACCGAAACACCTAGCACTACCAAAGACTGCCAGCTTGTTGCAACAATGCACGGTAACGCTGTTGCCAAGCTTAGCCATAGACCATCTTCCACACCAACCATCTTCACGGCTTTTCGTTAAGGGATTTCGCTGTTCATCGGCAATCTTAAATTTGTACTGGAAAAAGTAATTTGTTTTCTCCATGCGGCAATCCGATTCATTCGAACACGAAGACAAGAGATTTAAACAAAGAGCATGACTGAAACGTGAACGAAGTCTGCTGCTACTTTTGTTCTCGATTGAGACCAGAAAGTCTGGTTCCTCCTATTCCAAATGAAGTCGAAAAACAAAAAGATAGTATTGAAATGGCCTTAGGCACAAAAGGGAGAGGATAACTCGGGAATCATCATGAGCTTCTTTCCTTTTTTTCACACACAAGCCAGTTAACAATTTCAACAAAGTATTGGTAATTGGGAATCGGATTTCAACTAGTCCAAGAAATCTGATTACATTGAGGTACAAATGTCATGTTGACGAACCATTCCTACAATTTCCCCTGATTGACGCGTTTCAAAACCCATCGGATTGGATGTAAGTCTAACTTCGTTTTCAATCGCGTACATCCAAAGTTCATCATGAGTTTTTCATTGGACTAGTTATTTTTGACAAATTCGAATTGTTTCTGTTACATTTCGTTACGAGTTTTTCTGATTTTGATTTATGAATAATATCATAATGACCCAGGTTGTGTTGTTCTGTTGCAATTATGTTATTATGATGTTCTCAGCGCCTGTTGCTTTAGATTTGATTTATCTCGTGTCTAAGAACATTGATTAAACGGATTGCGAAGTCCCTTCTGGTTAATATGATAATTGCTGCGTTCGACGCGATGAGCCTGGGCATCTTTTTCGGCTGTTTCTTCCGAGACAATTTTCGACATTTCTCGTGCAGTTCCAGCACCAACTTGCTCTACCTTTTGAAGTTCTTTTGCGAGTTGGTAATCAGCAGTTTGTTGAGGGGTTGCACCTGTCAAGCCTTCACTTTTCTCAACGTGAGCTAAGTAGTCATTACTATCCTTTTTGTATGCATTTGGCGTGGTGTACTCAGCAGGAACAGACAACATACCGTGGTCCTTTTGGCGAACAGCCGCCAATTTGGTGAAGGTACCAGATCGTGCCGTGCGGTTGGTAGAGGCCGCAACAGCTTTTTCGTGCTTTTTCTTATGCGCATCATATACAGCAGCATTTTCCTCTTGCTGCAGGGCAATAGCAAGCCTATGATCCTTGTCTTCTTGCGAAAGGTTTGGATCGTCGAGGCCCAAAGATACTTTGGAGGCACCAGCTGCGGTAGCACCACTGCCCATCATGACATAGTCACCATCGGGTGTCTTTGATTCTTCCGACATTTTACTGCGATTTAAGATATATTAAGAATGATTTGTTTCTTTGAATTTGAAATATTGGATAAGTGAAGGGATAAAATAGTGGAAAACACGAATGTTGTTAGCTGTTTTCTTTCGTCATAGCCTGCAGATCAAATCTATTGGTAACAAGTTTACGTGTACGAAATGGACGGATAGCGTGACAACCCATGAACGTTGTATAAATATAATGCAATACAAACATCCACCTTTTCCAACGCTTATCTTTCAGTCATAGACTTGGAGTGTATCGTGTTTGAAATTCAAAAAACAAAGCTTTATCGCAACGCAACGCAACGCTTCTATATTCATCTCCCGTTATTCTTAACGACATCTTATTCACTTCAGAACCGTGTAAACAGAGCTGGATTGACACCTTGGATCACCATTGCCGACATACCTTGAGAGAGAAACAATGATGAGTCTGTTGTTTGATGATGATATAATTCTCTCGTCGGCCTCGATACGCCTCGCGTGAAGAATAACCAATGTTCAATCGCGCACTGTATCGACTGATCGTACTTCATCGGCGTGGCCAACGGTCATACTCGGCATAATAAATTGAATGTATACGGAGACGTATGAAGTAAAACATTGGGGGCGACACAAAATGCAAATTGGGGGAGGCAAAAAAGTGCAAGGTCTGGGAGATTTTCACCCCAACACTTGGCATTCTCATGCCAACCTAACGCCGGTGGTCAGCATCCCTGGGCACAAAACAAACACTTCAGATTTGGGGCATTGCAAGGTGCCCAGAGCCAACACATTGCAGGGGTGGGGGTGGGGCACTTGCCCAAGCACCCCCCTGGTGCTGGTGCTGGCAAGCAACTGCTCGCACAAGTGCCTGGGACTTGCCAGATTGCCCCCCTCAAGCCCACAAACCAGCTTCGTGCCCACAAGCTTGCAGTTGGCAGCAGGCCTACGGCAGGCTGTGTGCATTTTCTGAGAAAAAGCTGGTACGAATGAGATATTCTATTAACTTTTTTAGCAGGGGGGTCCTGTTGCACCCCATGTGGTGAGTTTGCCTGCACCCACCCCGACCCCATTTGGCTTGGGGTGGTGCACTCTGCTTCTTAATAATGGCCAATACTAGGGAAAGTGGACTATTCCTCACTTTATAACCTTTCCATCTTTGTCAAAGGTCATGTCCTTCAGCGGCCGAAATGTCATCCGATGGATCGGTGAAGCTCCGAAAGTTTTGACGGCCTGCATATGAGCAGCAGTGGGATAGCCTTTGTGCTGCTCCAAACCAAAGTGAGGCCACAGGTCATGGTAGTCTCGCATTAGCCTATCTCGACTAACCTTGGCAAGGATAGAGGCGGCTGCAATTGCGTATTCCTTGCCATCTCCCTTGACGATGGAATGCGACTCGCAGGGCATGTCTGGTGGAACCCGATTGCCGTCCACGAGGGCACGATATGTATCGCTATCCGCTTTCGTCACCGTTACCTTTTTTGCCTTTTGGGTCGTTCTTTTGGATTTATTGTCGCTGCTATTATTTGTGATTACATAGCATCCTTTCTGTTCGATTGTAAGGGTAGAAACAATTGGAATACTCTCCTCCCCGAGTTCGATAACGGATGGTGGTCCGGCATTGGCAACGAGAGCAGTCGCCGCTGCCGACATTCCCCTCATAGTAGCTTGCAAGATATTTACCTTATCGATGAAGGGAGCATCCATCACAGCTACAGCCCATCGAACATTTGGCGACTCCGTGATTGCCTTATACAAGTCTTCGCGATCCTCCTCCTTCGTAATTTTCTTGCTGTCGGTGATTCCATCAATGTCGACAGGGACGATTGCCGCTGCGGCCACAACCGGCCCCGCCAGCGGTCCTCGTCCAGCCTCGTCGACTCCCATAACAAAATGGACTCCTTTGCCAGAAGACAAAATACTCTTCTCTTGTGTTCGCGGAAGACACGACGTCTCGTTTTTGGTTACCTCTTTTCTCGCTGTCTTTGCCTTTGTTTTTGTAGTCTTTGGCTTGGCCTTCGCCTTTCGTTTTCTCCCCTTTTCTTCGGCATCAGTTGCAGAAGATGTGGATCGAGTATTTCGTTGCCTCTGCCGGGAGGTAGTTGTTGACGGATCCGCTGATGACGACTTCGGTGGCTGCTGTTCCGGAGGATTTGCGGCCAACTTTGCCGAAATGCTTCGGATTCTTGCACTACGACGGAGCGTGGTGAAAGCTACAGTTCTCATTTCAAAAGCCGTGGTGATCATACACGATCCAATCGCTTTGTTTCTTCCGCCCAAAGAGCTACCACAGACGAATGCGCTCAACGCCAAAAGTAAGGAGAAAAGTAAGGATCGTATCGGAACGATGGAAACGGTTTTACGGCGATGGTTCAAACGGATGTGAGTAGAAGTATCAACGCTCTCAAAACTAAGGCATTCAATATCTATTCTACCCAGTGTATTCTGTCGATGTCTGTGACTGCCGTTCATTGATTTATCAAGCATGCATTTTGGATTTTTTGTAAAGGATTTGGCGCGTAGAAATCGGATTTCCACTTCACGCAAATCGTCGTCGGCACCAAGAGCTTGCTGATTCGCACTTCAAATTCAAAAACAGAAAAAACAAAATTGTTGAATTCATTCAGTTTGACTTGAATTGTTTGTTGTTAGAACTTTGACTTTCGATGGAATCTCAACCGTCAAGAAAGCCTTTGGTCGAAGAAATCCAAGACGCATCTCCATCAACAGTTGCGTTGTCTGGAAATAATGCATCGTTCGCTGTTGTAGCAGAGAATTCAACCGGAAGAGAGGAGAATTGCTCTGATAATGTCAATAATGCTATGGATGAGTCAAATGAAGCAATTTCCCGATCTGCGGACGATAAATATGTGGACAATGGTAGCACCAAAATAGAAGCAAAGGAATCAAACATTCAAAAATCGGAGGGAGCCAATGCTAAAACCTGCAATGGTACTCTACCTAAAAGTTCTGGTGGCGACAACCTTACGTTTGCAGACGCTACTGTAGATGGGAATGCTGCATCGACATCTAATTCTCTGACATTTCTATCCCAAACCATTCCGAGGAAGAGACGTCGTCCGGAGAAGACTATCTTTGAAGGTAACAACGAGGAAAATTTCACCAATAATCATGAAGATGAAGAAAATATGACGGTGGACATCTCGTTAAATCAATTGAAACGCCAGGTTCTTGGAAGGGATCTGAAGGTTGATGATGGAGAACATAAGTGGGAAGATGATGAAGTTGACGCGGAAGTACGCGAAATCCGTGCCATGATGAATGCGTCTGATGTTGATACCAATGAAAACAGTCCTCTAGAAACTGTCGATACAAAAGAAAATGAAAAGAAAAATAGAGCAATCAACAGTGACCCTTCCACAAGTCCGAATCTCTCTTCCTCTTCCTCGCTCCCAGAAAAGCTGCGTAAAGACCTCATGTGCGCCATTTGCCATGAGATAGTGTATCCACCGGTTGCCCTGTCGTGTGGCCATTCCTTTTGCCAGCCCTGTATCGATTGGTGGTTTAATCATGACGAAGGTGGTCGATGTCCGACCTGTCGACGGCGAAGTCATAATGGAAGACAGGGTAAGAGCACGTCTCCAAACCTCGCACTACGGGCCTGCGTAATGGCATTGTATGGTCCCGAGATTGTTCTGCGGCTCCAAAATAGACAGAAATTAAAACCGAAGGGAGAAAATGGCGGTGCGCATAACGCTGGATATCAGGTTCTGAGTAATCTGCGTGACGAAACATGGCATTACGTTCCTATTCGCTCGGATGGTGATGATTTTACCAATACATCGAATTCGACGGCAACAATTCGAGTTCGCCGAAGTATTGTTTTAGACGCTGAGGACCATCGTATGCAACTGGCCTTAGCTATTTACCATAAGCCGATCAAAGAAATAAGATCGGCATCAAGTGACAACAGCATTTCCAGTGGCTATTGCGAGCGCTTTAATGTCGAAATATGTATGCTGACAATGGAAGAAGACGAAGCTGTAGATTCTGGGTTCCCAACAAATATTGTATCACCCGAAGATGAGTTTTTTGTATGTGGGCACCATGGAAGCAGTCGATTTCTCTATTCTTCTCTCGATGTGCAAATGAAAGACGAAAACGGCCGTCTCTCTCCGTTGGCCCGTGTTTCTGCGGATACAAATGATGGACGATTCAAGTATGTATTAGACCCCACAGAATCCGCTGGTGTTGCTAGTACTACATCAATTCGAGCCTTGTTGTTTGACCACTCTGAAACGGGATCACAGCTTGAAATCGATCTCGCTCACCTTCAGAAGCGTGCCAGTGGCAACAACCAATCAATATTCGATAGAGACGAAGCCTGTAGCGACCGGAGAAACTTTGGAATGGAACGAAATTTTGACAGCGAAGAGAGTGAAGGTGAAAACCAGAATGAATTCGAGGAGGATGGATTTTTGGTGGGTGATGACGAGAGCGATGTACACGGTGCCTTTAGTGATGGTGAAAATGTGAGTATTGACGAAGATGATAGATGCGTAATTTGTGAAGACGGGGGTGAATTAATGATTTGTGACGGTGGGGATAGGAATCCAGGATGTGGAAGAAGCTTTCACGCATCTTGTGTCAATCGACCAAAAATACCCGACGGAGATTGGATATGCCAGTCATGTGCAAAAAGTGCAGGCATTGAAACTAGCATCATTGGACACGAATTTCGAGAACCAGACAACATAGAAAGGGACAAAGAGGTCTTGAACCGCGATGCCACCAGTGGTGGACCTTGTGATAATAGTGGCGATGATAGCAATCAGATAGGCACATTCAGTGATGATCAAAAAAGCACGGACAGTAAAAATTCCAAAGCAGTGGCCACTGAAGACAACTCGTTAGCACAGCAAGAACTAGAGTGTGAAAATGAGTCTGACTTAGAGCCCTTGGGAAAGAACAACAAAGATGGGAAGAAACGAAGATTTGTGCTCGAAGATAGCGATAGCGATTAGTTACTTTATTTAGTTGGCCCGAAATGATTTGGTGTTTAATTATTTGTAGCAACTTCCGTATTTTTGTACATTATCATTAAGTTCTAATTGATTGGAGGCGGGAAACCGCAATCTCTCATGATTTGATCATCTCTTCCATCTTTTCCCGATCGTGTGTTGCATTGCATGTTTGTAGTCAAGCTAATTATATAATGAAACCAGTAAGACGGCAGATACAAGACATCACCTGCTTGCAGAACAACCTCAGTAGAGGTAGCATTGTTGGCAAGAAGCGATAAAGATGCTCGATAATCTTTCCAATCAGGATCATTAAAAGGAGTTTGTGAAAGTATTCCGGCATCTTCTTCGTTTTCATTGTCGTGTTTTACCATGTTCTGGTAATCTTCAAACGCTGTTGTCCAATCAACTTTCGAGTGGCGTGCTGATGGATGTCCCACCGAATATAGCCCCAGGTTGCGACATTGATCTGGCTTGGAAATTATGTATCGTCTTGATCCTCCCAAGATAGCAATCGCGTTGCGACTAGCATCATAATGGTTGGTGGCAATCATACCAGCTTGACCAAAGCGACAATGGATTCCTCGTTGTTTGTCGGGCTCAACCATGTATATATTTTCTCTCGGTTGGAAAAAAGGCATTTCATCGAACAAATATTCCGTAGAGTTTTGTTCGCAACCTTCCTTTTCACCACATCCAACCAGTCGGAAATAGTAGTAATATAAACTCTTGCTTCTGTCGAGATTTGTTTCATAATGCTTTATGCCAGTCTCGTGGTCAATTCGTATGTTATATTCTTTTTCCATAGCATGTTTGTACCATTGATCATACGTCATGGCTACCAATTTTGTTTTCGGTGGCATTGGTGGTGGCTGCCGTCTATTTTGTGATTGTCCCTGTCCTTGGAGTTTTTCTTCCCTTATCTTTGGATTGTTACTCGAGGGATAAAAGTTTGATTTGGGTGGTTTCTTTCGTGCATGGCGAAAAAGAACTTGATTGGTGATAGATCGTTCAGCTCGATGGTATACCATTTCCGTTATTTCATCGACAATGTTATCGTCTCTCGCGTGGTTGTCCTTAATGTTATGATCAGATCCCGCACTGCTATTGCTATGGCCCAGACTACCAAACAACTTACGGCGATAGTTCTCGTGATTCCATCGTTCAACAGTCTCGGCCACGCTCGGGTCGTTCCGAACTACAAAAGGCATCTCTTCGGACCGATAACGCATTATTTTCTCGAAATCGCGCCTGTAGTCAAAGACACATACCCCTAGATGAGCCACGAGTGGCGTATTCTTACTCTTTCTATTTGTTCCATCATCATTGGTTTGATGGTCGTAGTATGTTCCGTCAGGTAGATTTTGTGTGGGTGGCCAGTGCTTCAGTATATCTATTGTTTTATATTCCCTTGGATAATCAATAGGAGGATCATCTGGGCAGTTGTAGATATCATAATTCCAATATTTATTGTCTGTGTCACTATCAGTGTTACCCAAGCTGGCGTCGTCGTTGTCATTTACACCTTTCAGCCGTAAGGGTGGGGCTTGTATTCGATCGTAAGTAGAAGATAAGCTATTTTCATCTGCCAATAATTCTTTGACAGCTTGCAAGGACCGTTCTGGTGAATTAGGAGGATAGTTTTCGTCGTATGCTGTTGTCATCGCAACCAGAAGATTTGTGAGACCGTCGAATCTAAAATTTTGTTCATAACGAAAGCAATCCAACAAAAAAATATCTAATTACCTTTTCGCAAACGGGCGTATTCGTCCGACTTGTCCCCAACGTGAGGCATTGAGTTGGGAATGCTATATGTGAGAGAGGGCTTTGGGGGCGACAGAATGTCTTCATGATTGGATACAAAAGAACCACCGGCTTCTGACACTTTCGCGAAGTTATCTACTTCTTCTTTGTTGACATGAAAAGCATCATTTTCTAGGGAAGTCTCAGATTGTTGTAGATAAATCAAGCCGCCGATAACCCCCAATCCTCCCAACAACAAGACGAATAAAATTGTCGCAACCGACATGAGACAACGGAGGGTCTCATCCTCGTTTTTGGTGTCTCTTATTTGGTAGGGTGAAGACTTTCTTTTGGACGAGGTTCCTAGTCTTTTAACTCTTTCCCTATTGATGTTCTTGCTGCCGGATTTATTCAGATGGGAACAATCGTAATCTTTGGCCATTCCAGTTGTCGACGAAGAGCGCCTTTTCGGCCTGGAATTAACGGTATCATCGGTGGTGCGAGTCCTGATAGTATTGTGCCGATACCGTAACGCCGCTGGACGTGACGGTGACGAGCTCATCGCATCGTTATCTCTCGTCGCCCCTTCAACATTGTCGATGCAACAGGAAGGGCTGCATACATGTAATGAAGTTGTTTTGCCATCCTGGTTGCGTATGTACGTGTAGTGTACGTATGTTTAGTATTCAAATGTCGTAGTTACGATAGATAAGTGGACTCAAATTTTTCGTGTGAAGGCAAAATTCCACAGAAACCCGATGTCTGTTATTTTTGTGTCCTGCAAGATCCATCATACCACTTATCGGTTTCGTGAAGAGCGTGCTTGATATGCGGTTGAATGCAGCAAAGGCAAAACAAATTCGATAATTTAGGTGATAGCCATCACGATGAAGCCTATAAAAATCGTTTCCTTGAATACCTACCTTATCGCTAATAGGTTTAACAGCAACCGTGTTACGCATCCAGAAAAGCGTGCATCTAAGATTTGTCGCAATTTCCTGTTGTCGTCGGCAGACAATCTAGATTCCTATGGCATGAAGAGCAACGATATTCGGGAGAAACCTGATTTATGCTTCTTTCAAGAGGGTTAGTACTGCGACAGATGGTATAGACGAGCGAATAAACAATCGCCATTCACATTGATCGTCAATCATTTATTGATATGAGATATTCTAAATTTCACTCGTTAGTCATTGATCTATTCTCCATTCCTCATTCTGATATTCTTGTTCTTTTCCATTGATGTGGTATTCTTTTCGCTTATGCTTCGACCCTTACGGTTAAAGTGTGGGGGAGTGGCATAGGGTTTCTTACCAAAAATACTAGTTTCTCGATTCCTCATCGACGCTCATCCTTATTTTCGTGGCCATCTTCTTCACAGTCGCCATCAGCCTTAAACAATATCATTGAATTCATGGGAATGAACTCTATGGTTGGGACTTTCAAAGAATTGGTAGATACTCTAAACTTTCGCTGGGAACAAACCGGTGGATTATACGACTTTTCGAACCCATCCATGACTTGTCAGTATCGCAACAAGCACACCTTCACCGTAAGCCGCTCAAAATCGAAAAAGGGGGTAGAAGCAACGTTGTGGGATGTTCCACAATGGCGGAGTAATTGCAAAGGTACAATCAACAAGAAAGAAAACAGTAATAGCGAAGAAAATCACAAGAGATTGCTCGTGTTCAACACACACTTGGATCCGTGGCATCCCAAAAATCGTAGGAAGCAAATCGAAGAGATTCTCGATTTCATGGAGGAAACCCTACTTTCGATCGAAAGTACCGTCCCATTAAATTTATCAGAAGAAATTCAAAGAGAACAACACAAATACGACTGGTCTAAGACGGCCGTGTTGGTGGTCGGCGACTTTAATATCAAAGCCTGCTCCGAAGAATACTGGAAGACACTCGAATTCATAGAATCATCGATGGGAAAATTCAATCGCAACCATGGTTGGAAAGACTACTTTTACCGACAAGGGGAAACAGTCGATAACAATAAAGATCAACACACGTACGCCTTGCAGAATTCGTTAGTGGAATATCCAAACGATTGCGGAAGAATCGATTACGTTTTTGGGATCCCACATTTCACAAAACAATCAACGACGAATGGAACTTCACGACAGGAGGAACTGACCCGTGTGTTCATGCCACTTGATGCTGTATCTAGATTCATAAGGCATGATGAAGTAGGTGCTGAATGTTCGGATCATTATGCTCTGGTTTTGGAGTTGATCCCAGCACTTTAAAAGTTTTTTGAGGATGGATTGAAATTCTGTCTTTGGTGCAGATAACCTCATTGATCGCGAGATAAATATTTGAACGCCTGGTTTGGAGAAGAAAAGATAATAGAAGAATTATCGGTGATTTTTTCCATTATTTTTTCCGCTATTGAAAATTGGATTAACTGGAAGCTTCTACGAGAAGCTTTTATCTCTAATCGATTAAGCGAATAAAATCATCCCTTTGGTGGCACTAATAATATAGAAAATTTCGACAGCATTTTATTTTGCGATCGTTAGAAAGTAACAGTGGAGAAACCCATGAAGTCAATTACTTCTTTCTGTTCTTGCTCTTCGTAGCCGACAAGCCGGCGCTCAACAAATCATCCAGAGTTTCCGTTTTCTTCGCAACCTTTTTCCTGGCAACCGGAGCTTTCGCAGGAGTCGCGTTCTCGGCTTCAGCTTTCTTGGCTGCCTTTGCCGCGAGTTTCGCCTGAAGTTTGGCGGCGTCTTCACTGTTTCGTTGAGCGGGTGTACCCTCGCGCTGGTTGACCTTGTTCTTTGCGGCTTCCTTTGCCTGGCGCTTTGCTCTATCGGTATCACGTTGGTTGCCCCTTGACATCTTTTCCAGAAATAGCTATTCCAATAACTTGTTGATCTGTATAAATTAGTAAAGAAGTAGACGAGTTTACTTGTAGATTGTCACCATACAATTCTTTGCAACATGACTTTGTGACTCGTTCGTTTTTTGATGCCGTTTATGCATTGGTATGTCCGTCATCCGTGTGTTGCTTCGTTCACAGTTCGTGAAAAATTAGAATTTAGACCTTCGTTTGAAATTGCAGAAGCATACTGGAGGACATCATTGCATTCTCATTAGAGTGCCTACTACTTCCTGTCATGTAGCCTCAGACAGATTCATGCTGTTGGAGCTCTCGTATAAGTTGCAATTTTTAGAGAAAAGTCGTACTGTATGAGTTTAGTTACATAAAGGTGAGATAAGATTGTACTAAAATTCTCTGATTCTTTTGGCTACTCCCAAGATGAGAGGGATAGCTGAGAGAAACCAGTATGATTCGATCTTTTTATCATCAATATGATGTTACACTTTGCCTCACACGTCAAAATCGTCTTCAGTTTTGACTCTTCTGCTGAGACTTCTATATCCCCTTAGTTCTTTTTCTAGTCGTTTATTCGCTTTTTTCGTTTCGTCTAAGCTTTTACTCGTAGACTTATTTTTAGATCTCTCTTCGCATATCACAGTTGATGCCCTAACCAGGGCATCTGTCATTTCGCTATACCGTTGTTTCAAATTCTCTTTCTCTGTAGCTTCTTGATCCTGCACAGCCTTCAACCGTTCGATTGTCTCCTGCAACTCTTGGATTTTTGTTGTTTGTTCTCTCCAGCTTTCATGAATTTCGGCCATCCTGTGTTCGTAATCATTTGGTACTTGTTTCTTAGCTTCTTGGACTAGTGTTTCTGATTTTTCCTTGGTATTATCCTTGCTACTGTCCTTGTCCTTGCTATTGTCTTTCACTGCAAGAAGATCTCTCTCTAGTTGCTTACTTTTAGATTCGTACCTGTCGCGTTCCAATTCGATTGCCTTGAGTTTCTTTACCATCTCATCGTGATTTTTTCTAGATTTTTGAGACGGGCTCTTTCCTTCGTCTTCTTCGTCACTGGACTCTTCCAATTCGATTGGCTTGTTTTGACTCCCTGAAGTAATCAGTTCCTCGTTCTTTTTCTTGAGATCTCTGTTTTCCTTCAAAAGTTTCAAGATTTGCTGAGTGAGATTGTTCTTTTCCTGGCTTGAGGTACTATCTAAGTTCGCAATGGGATTTAGATTGTTCTTTTCCTGGCTTGAGGTACTGTCTAAGTTCGCAATGGGATTTAGATTCTTCTTTTCCTGGCTTGAGGTACTGTCTAAGTTCGTAATGGGATTTGTTTCTTTATCCTTCCTTAAAGTTAGAACGATAGTGCCTTTGTACTTGGTTCCTGACAAGCCAACAAGTTTCGACGCTGTTTCAGCTGTGTCAGTCTCTAGTCTGTAGCCAGACGAACCATTGCGTTCCGCTCCAACAATCGGAGTGCGACCTTCATAGCTTTCATCGATGATAGCATCGTCCAAGAATGACATGATTTTCGACAGGCATTTAATGTCATCGTTGCAAGACGATAATAACACAAATCGTGACTCATTAGTTGTATCTGTATTTTGTAACTTTTGATTGCTACTAGAAGGAGGCAAGGACATTTGCGGAGAGCTCAAGTTACTCGTGGTAGAGGAACAAGTTGATGCAGTATCATTATGCAATGAATTCTTTAGGTCATCAATTTTGAGGTTATCATGTTCTCCATTTCTCTTTTTTCTTGTTATATTTCTGTGGCGAGAAAGTTTCAGTTTCATTTTCTTCAGCGGTACGTCGTTCAGCTCATCAACTATTTTCTGTGCGGCGACTGGAGAAATACAGCGAAATACACACAAACCATTGTTTCCTTTACGTGATGCGTCTATCACAATATCGCGATCAAACACCCCAGATTCTTTAAAGAAGCTATTGATATAAGCTGAAATTTCCCTCAATAACATTGATTCTGGAGCCTTCGATAAGAATACCTGATATTCTTCAGACCAGGAAGTTTCAGAGCGGCTTTTAGGTTGAGGCCTTTGTACCAAGGCTCGTCCATGCTCTTCTTTGTTACTTAGAAACAGCTCAATGTATCTTTTGCCCATCATTTTGCAATGAAGGTCCATAGCACGCTCTGAATCTTCTGCAGACTCAAATTGGACATAAGCTTCACCAGTTGCGAGTCCATCGCTTCCATACGTCAATACGATAGAGTCAGAAACTGGGTTGTAGTATTTGAAAAATAAATAAATGTCGTCCTTTGATGCACTGAAGGGCAATCCACGCATTCGGAGAAAACCAGTATGAGTCTTGTTATTATTTCGAAGAGGCGATACTGATGTCCTTTGACGTTTCCAAGATTCATTGCTGCCATGGTCATCTTTCCTATTTCTTTTTGAGTTTTCATCAATATTCCCCCAAGTATTCTGGCTTCCATTAGATTGGCGCCGATGCTGATATCGTTGCTTCGAAGATTCGCCGTCATAGTATCTGTCAAACTTATGCGAAGGAGGTTCCAGGTATTCTTCCTGGAACCATGGTTCTATACGAGGATAAAGCCGATGGCCGCTGGAGCAAATTTCGGTATTGTTTAGTTCCATTAGCCTATCTCGATCACTTCGAGTTAGGAGTTCTACATAAAATTCGTTGTCTTTCCCTTTCTTGTATCGTTTGCAAACGACAACGGGAGCTTGACGAGAAATTTGGGGCTGTAGCTTGTAGTTTAAGCAATCCTTCAGATGAGTATCTGTCCAGGAATGAGGAATTTCTATTGTCAGTAATACCGCAGGCCGGTCGTTCTGGTTGTTGGCCGCGACTTCATTACCGTAGTAATTCATGATTGCTCCTTACTTTGTTGCGAGTTAAACCTGTGGAATTACCCAAAGTTTTGAATACAATACGACAACGTGATGAGTGGACAGAACGTGTAAAGGTGGAATAGGCGTCCTTCGGGAACAAATCCGTGATGGACGTGCGGGCTGACAACTCTCGGTGGCGCAACACCTCTGTACCTCTTCCTTCTTGCCGTTTCTAAAAGGGTATACGTTTGACAATCATGCACAATTTTCTTACCTCTGTGTTGTGGAAGATTGTTTGTTGAACGTCAGAAATCTGCACCTCAAGAATGACGACAGGAATAGAAAATTATGAAACAGAAAAGCAATGAGATGAAAACCATCTCACAAATAATGTTGAACACGCAGACACGCACACAGCAGGCGGTAATTTTTACTCACTTTTTGCTTCACTCCGCGCGTAAACGGTAGTACTGAATCTACGGGATATCAGTGTTTTAGGGACGCAGGAAAACCGGAACCATATTAGCTGGACTCTTTTTTTTTTTCCGTTTCTGGTTTTCAACTTGGGATATGATGTTTTAGCGATCTCTCATACATCCCACGATAGACTCCCAGTAGACTATTGTCGTCGAACATTCATCCCACGATGTAGTGAATCATACATTTTGCTTCGAACTAGGTATGCTGTCGTTGTCATTACTGCAAAAATAGTTACAAAGTTCCCTCGTTTCATTCCGATCCCCATCACAATGAACAAAGATAAAACTTCGGAGTTGATATTTCAAAACAGTTTTCGGGACAAAGATAGAGAACAGCTTTTATCTATCATCGACAGAGATAGCTCTAGGTCCAAATTATTTTCCTACGAAAGCGTTGTTGACCGAGCCAATAGAATTGATTCTCACAGCTGTTTTCCCATGGATGACGAGATCAGGACGAATCCCATGAGTTCATACGATAGGCAAGAGATTGATTTGATGCAAAACCAGGGTTGCGATCTTCTACTTCCAATTGTGACACCCCCACAGCCATGCACTGGTTTAGTAGAGATTTCTGTCAATCCATCGCTGGAATCCGAACTCAACCCTCTGCTTTTACAACAAGTCGGTGATGATAGTCAAAGCATTCCCTTGGAAAAAGAAATTGGACTGCTTTTCCCTTCGATAGATCTAGATTCTTCAACATCGACTACTCTTGAATGCAGAAAGCCTTTGTGTCTCGAACACAATGTTAATGATTTCGACTCTGCAACGAATAGCGATCGTCTAATGACTATGAGCGATTTATACGAAACCGAGGTTTACAGGGCGTTGTTGCCGTCCCTACCATTTCCGGAATCCTTTCGGCCTATCCTTTCCCTTTTGCTTCACATGGAGTTCTCTCCGATAACCCGTGGGAGGATCGTCAAACAGGCATGCGGAATTGTCAACGCGCAGTGGAAGGAGGGATCTCAAGGCAAGGAACGCAAATCCGAAGTTAAGGTCAAAAATATTGCTGGGAAGATTGTCGATACATTTGTGGAAGCCTTCGGCCATATAGTTGACTTGTCCGTTCTATTCCAGGCATCGGCAACGACACACAGCCATGTCTTTTCCGTGGAGGATGATAGGCTTTCCATATTTTTTCGGGATAAAGTCAATGTATTAAAACCAGCGAAGATTGAGTCACAATGCAATGCTAACTGGAGCACAGACCCGTACTATACAAATATATTGGATGAATCTAAATATGTTAGTAGGCAAAAGCGCAAAGACCGATCTATCAACGGTACCGATGGCGGGAATACGACCACAAAGAAACGATCAAAATTTGAGCCAACTTTGTTGCAGCTCGCAGTTGCATATGGTGCAACATACTCCCGAAATGAAAGTCTTCTTGATTGTGGATCTTTAGAAGAATTCATCGTGAAAGCTTCGAGTCGCTTGCAGCGTATAGATGCAATCGAACAAAGACATATGTGGAAGGAAATCGAAGAGACGTTCGGGGTGGGATATCGAAATACATCGCCGATACGCGAATAAAGATCGAATAAAAATCGATCACACAATAACCTAGAGCTTTCGGAGCCTTCTTGCAACAATTATGTTTTGAATTTCTATTATAGTGAATCAGCAAGTCGTAGCTGACCATCGTTATCGACTCGATATATAAACAAAATGTTATTGCTTTTCTCGTTGTTCTTGTTTAAACTCAGCGTACCGATCTAGAGAGACTTCTTGCGTTTGAACCGCTACACTTGGCGGCAGTTCCTGATAGCTCGTAGGATTTCTTTTCGATATCAATGAAAATGGCGGGATAACAGTATCGTCTCCGATGACAACGTTTGGTTCAATTACACAATTGTCTTTGATAATACACCGCTGACCGAGTTTGACACCATCTCCAATCCAAACCACTGGGTGCAGTTTAATTTGAAAGAATAGTGCATTTCAATAAGAACGAGGAAATTTTTCAACGAATGGAGGGACGCTGGACCTATGCCAAACATGGCTGCTGTTATTTCACTTACTACTCCCAATGGCCGCCCCCTGAATAACACAATCTTTTCCTATGTGCGTATGGCTTCCAATTATCATGGGGACACGCTTATTCTTTTCATAAGGATACGTTGGCGGCTCTAGAGATGTCGATTCCCCAATTTCACAATAGCGTCCAATTTTAACAATTTGTAGGTCACCCCGAACTCTGACACCCTGGTGCAATATAGAACGGCCCTTGATCTCTACCCGTTTCGCTCCATCAATGATAGCCTTACGGGACACATAATTGTGCGTCGTTGTCTTGATGTAATCGTCTTCAGAGTCATCTACGTCGACCGCGGCAATTTCTGAGCTCATCTTCAAATGTTTTTTTCAAACTTGGCGGATAAATAGTGGATTGGTGAGTTACTTTATCAGCCTACGAGGTGGGTCTTTAACTTTCAATGTAATCCGAGGGAAATGAGACAGTTGCTACGAGCAAGCTAAAATTAGAGTTCGGGCTGCTTTTTCCACACTCCGTTCTGCCGGCTACTGGAGAACAACGACCAGTCGTAATTCTGGAAGTTCGTCGGTTTCTAAAAAACAGCTGCACGGTCTAAACTGTACGGAGACACACATACGTTGCAGAGCAGATTCAAAACGCGTGCACTGGAAACGAAAGTTCAGGCCTTTGATTCTTTCTCCGATTCTGACGAGAATTCTTATTCCGATTTTTGTATTTCAACATACCCGTACAATATCCCCGGATACCTAAACAAAACTTTCAGTATTATCATTTCTGTAGCCGAGACAATCAAACATACGTTTAAACACAGGTTTCATCGTTAAGCATCCGTCAAAGATAGAGTCAACTCCTACTTCCGTTAAAACTATTAGCCGGAGGATGCCAGGAAGGTCTCGAAGTATAAGGAAATTCGGCGTTTGCCTGTTGATCGTCCCATGTGTCTTCAGAATCGCAGAAGCGTTTACTACTTCACTGCATGAAATAGCAACG
>Ga0115013_10000697_pt1 | contig 19904 bp, 17 predicted proteins | sample SouAtlMetagenome_2_FD_88686 | JGI IMG/M metagenome (GOLD analysis project Ga0115013, IMG submission 88686) | Marine eukaryotic phytoplankton communities from Atlantic Ocean - South Atlantic ANT15 Metagenome | ecosystem: Environmental > Aquatic > Marine > Oceanic | place: South Atlantic Ocean...
ACAAAAACAAAAGCAATAAATCACTCATCCATGTATACTTATAAACAAGAAGAAATCTATGTTCAACGAAGCTTTTTCTGTAGCTCTTTATAATTTTAAATCTGTGCCTTCCTTGTAACAATTGGATATCATCGTTTTATTACGAAAAAGACCTTTTGCAAGAATTTAGTACAATACTATGATAACATGATTTCCTAGTAGTGACAGGTTTCGCTACAGTATCTAGATTTTGGATTGAATTTTCGATCGGAAATTCAATTGTTTGTGGCCAGCAGGACAAATAATGCTTGCATGAACATCAGCTTTTCTGGTTGCATCGTCGATTTGTAGCTTCGACAATTCCCGAATAGAAATATTCAGAATAAATGATGTCGAGACAATTCAAATGTTAGTCTTGCGCTTTTTGTTGGGTGGATAAATTCCAACCCATTTTACCGGGCGGATTTTATTTCCAGAATTGTCCTTTTTACTTGCTTTGACCGTGATTCCTCTGGCCGCTTGTAGCAACTCCTTGCGGTATCTTTTATTCTCCTCATGATTTGCCTCAAGTTTGGCCACTAAGAGGTTGTAGTTGAATTCCATCTCCTCACATCTGGATTGTTGTTTGCGAAGCTGCTCCCAGAGATTGTCCGCAATCTCACCACCTCTGGCGAGGAAAAAAGTCTTGACAGTATTAATACGACCTTCCAGAATGAAATTTTTGGACGTTAGACACTGATTGTCGCTAGTCAATGTTTGATTCTGTTGGCTCAGGTTGAAAATATGCTCTATCAACTGCTCTTTTGTCATATGTTTATACATTTCCTTGCGTTGAGCTGTGCTGACCGGTACAGTGCGACCAGGAGAAGCATTTTCCGGGCATGGATATGATCTTTTGCCGACGACATCGCTACCCAACCTGAGAGGCGAACCCCCTGTACAAAATGGAAACTTATTGTTGGCATACACCAGGTTGCTATCACCGGGCTCTTGAACAAAGGTTGTTTCGTCGATATGACCGAAGCGCACTTTTGGTTTTTCTGATCGAGCAATTTCGATGGCGACTTGGTTAATACCAAGCATAACTTTTGTCTCGTTGTTGGAACGAGCAATATCCACTTCGTTGTTCGAACGAGCAATATTAATAGCGCCTTGATTAGTTCCAAGCTTTTTCGTCGAATCTGCAAGTCACGTTCCTGGGCTTCTTCTTCTTTCTTAATCGCCGCAATGGCCTCGGCTTGGAGAGAAAGAAGCTCGTGATGAAGTTCTGTCCATGCTATTTCCCATGATGGCATTGTTGGAGATGACAATCTTTCTTTATCAAAGTCTATGTCGTTCAAAAACTGGTTCAAGCTGACGATCAATTCATGTTCTTTAGTATCAGCACAGAGACGATGAATTGTTTTGTTAGAATGATAGAAAAGGGCGAAAATATCTGATACCATTTGATACCATTTGATACGATTTGATACCATTTGATACCATTTGATATTTTGAAATCGAGTCGTACTTACTTTTGAAAGGATTGGTTTCGTTTCGTATGACTTCTAATCTCGGATCAACGTGTTTTTGCCGGAATCGCGATCGCAATCGGCTAATATTAGGTTTTTTTGTTTCGTCCATGCTGAATATATTTATATACGATGTTGTATTTTGTGGTAGTTGTGAGTATATTGAAATAAGTCGGTTTCACGAGGGGCGATGACGGCTGTGGTGATGAAAGATCAATGGGATTGTTGTAAGTATTTCGATGTCGCCGTTGATTGATGGTCGTTGACCGATGGGATTGTTGTAACATGACGATGCCGTCGTCATCATCATCGATTGTTGACGTTATCGATTGCCGTCGATCGATTCGTTGATCGATGAAAATATAATTGACGTCGATGGTTTGAAGAAAGAAGCGATAAACGTGTCATGGTGAGAATTAGAACCTGATAACGAATCATAAAGGGAACATACATCTCTTTCCGTCCGCACACTTACATTAATTCCAGTAATCAAATTAACTTTTGTGAGAACAACGGTGTGGTGTTTTATGAATGCTTTGTGATGGTGTGTATTATCTATCGAGCAATTTGCATGAAACGTTCCTTTCGCGTTTTCGGTTTCTGCTCTTCGCTAATAAAACCTGAAAAAAAAAACTGAAACCTGAAAATCGAATCGTATTCTCTCCTCCAATCATACTTCCGGAGGTGATGTGAGGATTACATCTTGCTCCAACTGAACTACATTGCGCTCCACTGAAACAAAATTGCACTCCACTGAAATACAGAGTACTTGGTGCGAATTGGTATCTTAAAATTTTGGACGACACAACTGCGAGATAATTCATCCTACTCCAAAAGACTCAACATATTCACTACAAACCAAAGGGGAAAGGACCAACATGTGATCATCCCAAGACCCTGTGTGATGATTGGAATAACTGTGAAAGCATTGTGTTTTCTTTTTCCTTTGACGGCCGAAGGTGAAAAGTTGTCTCCTCTAAGAGATATTTCATGAAGCGTCTCATCTCTCTCAACTATCGAAGCATACTTTTACGGGGGATGGACAGGCGGGACAAACATAACAAGGAAAAAAATTAATAGAAACGTGTTTTCTTTTTTCTTCAAAAAGTGAATGACTTGAGTGAATGATGTCATTATCGTTCAGGCGATACAACCAGATGCTGGAATTGACGTACGATGCATCTAAGATAAACCGAGAGCATTTCAACAAGACCGCATTACTTTTGTAATATCTCCAGAGACAAGGTGCATTCGCTTTGAAATTGAATTTGCTCAGAATGATTGTTCTTGGTCCGTCTCGCCACGTTGGACCTCTGTTGGTCTTGGTACTAGTCTGTTTGTCATTGCTAGTATGGGAGACGGAGTGCCTTCTTTCAGCTTCTAATTCACACTTTTTAAGTCCGCGAATACATCCACATAATCACATACCGAGCCGCCAATTGCAACCGATTGTCCCATCTCCGTCACTGACGGAATGCAAATCAAAGCAAGATTCGACCTCGGACATCGACAAGGAGGAAGAGTTCCGTGCCGAGATCCAAGAAACAGAGACGCCAAAAGACTCTCCGCAACTTATGCAGAATTTCTCAACCCCAACCGTTTTGTTGGCAGCGGTATTCTTTGTCGCGTTTTGGCCCCTTCTGGCTCTTCTGAGATCGACAACCAGTCCCATCGACGGCTTCGACATCGACATGTTCATGGCGCTCAAGAGGATCATTGACACTACCCCGATGGACGGTTCGGATCTCACAATTGTGGAGCTTCCATCGCTTTCTCCGGCAGAGCAATTGGTGGGTGCAATCTTTGGGCCTCCTCAATAGCAAGAGCACACGCGCCACCTATTCGTGGCTTTGTGGCATTGCAAGCATGGCCGATCTTTTCAGATTATCACCAACTGATGCAATTGCGTAGCGAAGCGAAGTTCAAAATCGAGTACTCCACAGATGGTCGCCCTTTGATGTGCACACTGTGGTACATGCCGTTGGGAATAAATGCCGGAAGTAGCATTTGAAGTTCTTTTTGTGGGTTCAATTTTAAAACACGCGCTGCTACAAAACCCCGAGTAAACCTGATGCAATTGGCTTTACATTTTCGTCAAAAATTGATGCCATACTTTATCATATGACTGAGTAGCATTCAGTACAGATATACATAGCCACGCGGCTAGAGTCTACCGCTACTTTGTGCAATTGCATAGGCGACCTGCTTAACTGCAGATGTGGTCATGTACTTCGAAAATTTAAATCACCAACAGAATAGAAAAAATTGTGCGGTTCTAAAAATATTTGATGCCATTGATAGATATATAGCTTGCTTGCTTATAGGTACTATTATCACTAGTTGCTTTCAGTTTTTTTAAATTCCCATTTGCAGTTTTTCCGTTATTTGCAATCGACATGATTGTGTTAAATGCAGAAGGTAGCGGCAGCCGTAGCTGCAAAGGCATTGGACGCTTCGGTTTTGTGGTTTCGTTCGCGTATAATCCACTCGGGCGATCCAGGCGTGACCGCATGCCGCATGTAATCCTTGTCGTGCCCCATAGCATGATTGCCCGCTTTAATGTTCTTTTCCACGTCTTTTAGGTTGGCAGCTCTCAACCTCTCCATTTTCTTTTGATTAGCAACTCTCATTCTCTCGCGTGATGACATATGTTTGGGTGGAGACGAATGTTTGGATGGCTGGCAACCCATATTCTGGCTGTTTGTTTGCGTTTTGTCCAATATTTTGTGATTGTCTTATGCCCACTCCCTTTTTTGTGATGCCTCCTACTATTTCTATCCTTCTGAAAAATCTGAGAAATTGAGAGAATATGGCTGTTGCTTCTCAAATACAATAGAACTTTGTTCGACGCATCGTCAGTGTCTACCGTATTCTTGTTGCGTTACCAATATGGCCCGATGGAGTGCTACTGTGTGCAGTTTTAATGCCGAAAAAGAATTACAGAATTACGTATGAGAGGTCCCAAAAAAGTAGTTTCAGAGTCCCGCTTTCCTTCAGAAGGAATCTCCATTTGATTCGATCGATCCAACAATGCTGGCTGTCCGAACTTTTGACTTTTTTTGAATCCTTTTCTGCTCTTCAGTCCTACCGAAGAAAATTCGTGATGCGTCAATTTTAGGCGGTGCTTACAATTGCTTTACTACTACTATTACCAACATTGCTTTTGCAGTCACGTTGTAGATCGAAGAATCTCTTCTTGGCATAAGTTGTAAGAGAAAGATTTTACCTGTTTATCCACCACGATACATTTTGCCATTTTAGGCATACTTCGCAACCATGGAGGCCATGGAGAATGTAGTTCGAGACATTCAGAAAAATGTCACGAATCCAATGATAAAATCCGTTGACAACAAACAGAGGAGAATACGGAAGGGGTTGGTACACTTCATCGATGTAGATAATAAGGACGCAACATCCCCACGTTCCGTCGAAGAAGATCCCAAACGTTCGGAAGAACCAAGCAGGGAATCGTTCTCGCTGGATTCCTTGCGCCACTGGGACATAACTATGCCAAGGAAACACAACAAAAATAGGGCCAAGGGAGAAAAGAAAAAGAAGAATAGTTTTGGAAAGATGTTCGACAAGAAAAGACGCGTCACTATCGAATTATACAAGAAAATTACTCCGGAGCAAACCGCAAAGAACAAGGAACGCCAAAAACGGATTTTTAGAAAATTGTACTCGAGAGCATCGACGATTGATGATTCTCCCCTTAGCACTCCAGAGGTGGACGAAGATGAAATTCCTCCGTTAGATGATGATGATTTCGTAATTTTTCGTATTCTAAAAGAAGTAAAAAAGGGTTTCGGTGGATCTTTGGTGGATTGGAACGACAATGATTCACAATCCTCGGCGTCCAAACAGTTGCCAAACGGTGATTTTGAGAAGCACACGCTAAAAACGTACAACGTCAAAGACTATGGGGATGGGCAACAAAGTCGTGATCATTTTGAATCAGAATGGAGAGAACACTTTCGATCACGACTAGCTGGCATCGAAATCATGAGTGTGGAAGGTAACACGGTGGAAATCAGACACGGCGCTGGGGACCATGCGAATGAACACGAACTTTTTTTCAAGAATTCACACGATGCCGAGATGTTTGTGAGGACCTATGAAAAAATGAGAGAGTTGCTACACGCGCGTGGATGTCGCATTGCCGCAGAACATCGCTTGAATAAGGACAAGATTGGAGCAAAGGAAGTAATCAAACGTATTCAACGAGGACGCGGCAGGCTTTCTACATTTTCCTTGAAAGGACAAAAATTCCCAGATTCTGTTAACCTTCTTATTGAAATTGTTTCCGCGAGTAACCTACCGATAGCGGGTAAGTTAGAGAATTGTCCCTTATTCCATGAATATTTATATCGATGATGTATAACAGAAAATTCTTCTACTTGTCCCTTATGACGTCTCTACTTATATTTGCTTGGTCAGATGTCTCAACCAGCGACCCGTATGTCGTCGTTGAAGATGGGAGAACGCGATGGCACAAAACTGGTGTTGTGGCGAACACACTGAATCCTGTTTGGACGATTTCTACCGGTTCTCTGTTTCTGATCCAAACCAATCTCACCGACTTCTTTGAGAAAGCGATGCGCATGGAATTTATCGTAAAAGATTACGACACTGTGGGTAGTAACGAAATTTTGGGTTCTGTCTTGGTCAACAAGAATGAAATGTTCAGTGGAGATGGAGAGCGTATTGATTACGAATTGGAAACGGCAAAGTACGCCGCAAACAGTGATATAGTGGTTGGAAAGAAAAAGGTGCGTTCTCTCTCATTCGCAACTGTATTTCGCCAAATGATTCTCATACGTCAAATCTGAAAATTATCGTCTCGTCTATGATGCTATATTGTGGGGTTATAGTCTTATTTGACACTACGTTTCAAACAGGCAACGGAACATGAAGTAAACTTTATACGAACTTACGAAGCAAAGAAAGAAACTGGTATACTGAGTGCTCTTGGTCTATCATCGGGTGTTACTGGGGTATTTTCCGAAGATTGCCTCCTTCCCCCAAGATCTCATCCCGCCACAACTTATAAGCGAAATCAAAAAGATGCGGAAGAAGGAAAACCTATGCGATATAGATTGAAACCTTTCGCAGATCCTTCTCGACCCGAGGTGGAAACAAAATGGATGTCACCAAAAGATATTCAATTGGAATCAAAGAATCCTTCGCGAGAATGGATAGAAACTGGATCCGGAGAAATGGGAAAGTTTTATTTAGAAATAATAGGCTGCGATGGGCTGCCAAATCTAGATATCTCTCCCCTTGGTCGTAACAAGAGTGACCCATTTGTGTGCATTGCCTTTGAAGACTCTGTTGTGAATACAGATGTCATCAACGATTGCCTTTCACCGAGATGGATGCCATGGACTCGGAGAGCGTTTGTGTTTAATGTCATGCATCCGAGTTCTCAATTTTTTATCGCTGTATTGGACCATGAAGATATCAAGCTACATCATGACAAGATAGGCCGATGTGTTGTAAATCCTACCAATTTGAGACCAGATACGATGTATCATATGAGATATAACCTCCTGTCGTCCGATGATTTGGATAGGAAGGTGACAGGGCAGATTATGTTTCGATTGCGTTTCGAGTGCGCAAATGATCGACAATTTCTCATGTCTGCGTTTCAAATGAGGAAAGAATACTTCGTGTCAACAAATGGTCACAAATGCTCACAGTCTATGGATTATGCACTGACAAATGATGTGAGTATTTATAACATGCCCTTGCGTATCCTTGATTGTCAAAATTTTAAGAATCCTCTCTAATTATTTTTCATTGCAATAATTATATTTTTTCTCAAATCAATACTTTGTCAGTACGACAAGTATGCTTTGAGTCTTGAAATAATACAGAAGTACTGGGATGAAGTGTGTGAAGTCGAATTGTATCTTGATGACGTTTGGAACGCTCTGCAAACTGTTATTCTCTGGCGAGGGCACTTCACTTTTTTTTCTTGTACCTACAAGCTCCCGTTTCACTCCATGATAGCATTTACATGGGCTATCCTTTTAGACTTGAACTTCGATAGACTTCCTAGTTTCTTTTGTTTCATGGTTGCATGGATTCTTTTTGCAACATTGGAAGTACAAAGAAGGAACCCAAATCCTTGGAAGAGGCCTCGCACGTATCTCGATTTGCTCACTACACTGTTGTTCAATACATCTTTCGTTCAGCAGAATATCAAAGAGAACGAAAACATTGAAGAAATCATGACCTTTGATGAGCGCCGAACAGATGTGATAAACTTTCGAAAAGAAACTCTTGAGAAAATGCGAAAGCAAAACGAGCAGGATGAAATAAAAATGCAAAAAGAAGAAAAAGGATTGGACAAACAGGCGAAGAATGTGGAACTATCGATCGGAATCAACAAAATCTTTTTAGCCCCCTTTAAAGATATTTTGGTTCCCGTACAAAAATTTCTTTTCAAGGCATGCATGTTTTCTCGTTTGGTCAAGAGTGTTCTTTTGTGGAGAGATGGTGTCGCTGCTTTTTGGATAGCCACATTTGCTCTCGTCTTATCTGGTGCTCTATTTTTTGTCCCCTTCACATTCCTATTCCGTTGGACGTTTCGAATATTACTCATTGGATTCCTCGGTCCTTGGATGAAACTTGTTGATATTTTCTTTGTTGAAAATATGGATAAATTAACCTATCGGCAGCGAAAAAAAAGGGTTGAGGAACAAATGAAAGAACGATACGATTATCTCTATAGTGAATCGAAGATTAGGCGCTTGATTAAACAGCACAGAATGAAAATGCGTGAGATGGAGAAGTACATGTATGGAAAGGTACGCTGTTCTCTCGAATCTAATCGTGTGGATGTTTTATGGCAACTTCGACAGGCCATGTTTCTATTTCTCAAATCTAAATGACTAACATTTCTTTTTCGAAATATGTAAAGTATGGGGCGAGAGTTCCTATTTTCAAAGAGGAACGGTTTCCAACGATCCCTTTATCCGGGGGTTATGCTGAGCCGTACAAACCTTCCGATGAATCTCCACCATATATCGTGAAGCGCATCAACGGGCAGGTTTTGAAAGGAGAGATGATACCACACCGAGAAAATCCCGCAAAAGAATTCAAGGCCCGGAAGATGGCGCTTGACTTCGATATTCCAGCTGCCATCGACATGCCAGTTGATGAGAAGGCCCCACTGCTGGGTGAAGTCGACGGCATGAAGGGTTGGGGGGCAATAGAAGTTTAAACCGAAATGTAGAAATGAGATGGTGAAAAGTGTTGACTAGGTTTTTGGATTTTAAATTCGTCTTAGCTTTATGAAAATAAAAATATAGTAGTTGATAAATCTTGGTTCGTTTTAATCGTTCAATTTTGAACTGGCCGCAGAGTATGATTTGAAGGTCATTCCACGTACGAAGTGTGAAGTAAACTTGAAAATTAATTTTTTTGTCACCTGACGAAGAGATCTCACAGCATAAGATAACTCTCTGGAATTGGCTTTCGTCCCACTCAATTGAATGTTCAGCATCTTGTAAACCATAATGATTGCCACCAAGAGGATACGTAACGTCGCCAATTCGAGGGCTTCGTCGCAGATTCTACTTCGCACACTTGCATCCCAAACGGATCGCCACTCGATAATAGTCGGAGGAGGGTTCGTTGGTCTCTCCACCGCATTGCATCTGCAGCGAATCGGACGCCAGGTTACTCTCATCGACTCCTCGTCTAAAATCGGCAGTGCTTCTTCTTGTTCTTATGGAAATGCCGGCACCATGGCAGCATACGCCAATGTCCCAGTCAACTCACCCACGATAATTCGAAAGCTTCCCAATTTGCTAATGGATGATACTGGCCCATTGTCAATCAAAATGAGCCCACATCTTCCAAAAATGATGCCATGGGCGGCACTTTTTGCTTGGAATTGTCGGACTTCGGCGGTAGAACACACAGCTTCATCACTAGGTGCTTTGCTCTCGCGTGCCGAATCCGGTTGGGAAAGTGTGTGGAAGCAGAGTGGAATCGACATGAACAATGGCACCATGGGAAAGCATGCTACCGATAACTCCATAAATTGTGATGGCTCGTCGCCATGGAGGGTTAAAGAAGGATATTTAATCCTCCAACGATCGAAAAACGATATGGAAAATTCTCGCGTTGGCGCAGATCTTCGCAAAAGATTCATCACTGGTCTTCAAATGAGAGAACTATCTTCCGAAGAGGTTTTGCAACTCGAACCAAATCTTGGTCCCAAAATGTGTGGCGGTGGGGCTTGGTTTTTCCCGGACGCTTGGTATTTGAAAGAACCCGGTGCATTATTGAGAGGATTGGCGCATGGATTCGAGTCTGGGGGTGGGGATATATTGAACGGAAAGAAAGTAGTAGATATCCAAGAAGGTGTTAATGGGGCTGCTATGGTTAATGGAAGAAAGGACACAGGCACCGTTCGAGCATTGTTGGACGATGGCACGCACGTATCGGCTGATGAGATAGTAATTGCCGCCGGAGCACACAGTGCCAATCTGGTGACATCAGCGATGGGAGAATTTTGTCCCTTGGAAACTGAACGTGGATATTCTATCACTTTTGCTCAGGGTAGTAACACGTTGTTGACTCGAGCTGTCTGTGATCCGAGCGTTGGATGGATTGCGACACCAATGTCGGGTGGGCTAAGAGTGGCAGGAAAGGTTGAGTTAGGGGGACTGGATGCCCCACCCACGCCTGCGCGTTTGGATCAAATCGAACGGGAAACACGAGCTCTATTGGGTGAAGGCGTGGGCAAACGAATTTCGTCCAAGGATTGGCTTGGTTTCCGCCCAACTATGCCAGATGCACTCCCTGTCATTGGCCGTTCACGAAAATTACCAAAGTCTGTGTTTTATGCGTTTGGTCATCAACACGTCGGTTGGACCTTAGGCGGCATCACTGGACAGCTGATTTCTGAGCTGGTACAGGGCAGAGAATCTTCGATAGATCTTGCTCCTTATAGTTTAGACCGGTTTCGTTTTAGAAATCAATTAAGGGGTCATGCATCACTTCGAAACTCGAGAGGAATTAGCCATGCACAGCAACGATGCTTCAGTTCTTCTTCAGATCCTCCAGAAAACCTGGTAGAATTGCGCCCTTTACAAGAGAACATGCAGCATATATCTTACACACCCGGATGCTCTCCCTCTGATCTATCAATCGTCCAATCACCCCTTCCCACACTCGCGTCAGATGACGTCCTCATACAGGTGGAATACGCCGGCGTCGGTGGTACTGACTTGGCCCAACGCCGTGGAAACTTTAATCCCAAAGTAGGAAGTCCTGATCATCATCTGATTATGGGTTTGGAGGTTTCTGGTATTGTTGCACAAGTGGGGGATAAGGTTTCCGAGTTTCAAAAGGGTGATAGAGTTGTAGCACTATTGTATGGCGGAGGCTATTCCCAATACGCATTGGCACCCCAACAACAAGTTCTTGAATTGCCTGATAATTTAAGCTTGGCTCAAGGAGCTGCCATTCCAGAAAATTTCTGGACTGTGTATGCCAACTTGTTTGAACCTACGTTTGGAAACTTGTGCGAGAGGCCGGAGGAAAAAACCTTACTTGTCCATGGCGGCACGGGGGGAATCGGTTCCACTGCGCTGCTTTTAAGCAAGGCACTAGGCGTAGGAAAGGTAATTACTACCGTTTCCAGCCAGGAGAAAATAGAAGCAGCGAAGCGTTTCGGGGCAGATGTTGCCATCAACTATACTGAAACTGATTTTGTCGAGGAGGTAATGGAGGCTACACAAGGTAAAGGAGCCGATGTGATTCTATGTTTCCTTGGAGGCGATTACACACCACGAAATATTGACGCTCTGGCTCCTTTTGGACGATTGATTCAGTTAGGATTACGTCGTGGAAAAGATGTTACATTCGATTTCAAAGTATTGATGAACAAGTGGGGCATGGTATCAGGAGGGCATCTGAGACCTCGGACACTAGAGCAGAAGGAGACCACACGTAATTCACTAAGAAAACATGTATTACCTCTGTTACAAAACGGAGAGATGGAGGTACCAGAAATTATGAAGGTTATGGACTTGAACGAGGCAGGTGAAGCTCACAAGATATTAGAGGATGGGAAGGTCATCGGAAAAATCGTACTCAAGCCATGGCGATGATTCAATGCCATTGTTGCGTCTAAAAACTTTCGCTATTAAGGTACAAAACATAACACTTATTCTTAAACATCAGATCTCCGTCCCCTTGTTCATCTTTTTTGAAAAGGCCCTTGGTTTTATGACCATTCAAGGCACTCTATTCTCTCTCTCTCTCTCTCTCTGTTGACAGCATTTTTTCCCTTGTTTCGTCGATTCCTGATACGAGAATTTCAAATTGCCCAAACGTGAATCACGGGCTTGAAATAAACCGAGTCGTGGACCATGTTACTACGTACTTGCTGCAGTTTCTCTTTGGCATTCAACAGTCAGCATCCCGCCGCTTGATGAAACAGAAACTGCCCGGCATTGATAGAAGTCGTCCTGCAGTGCTGTATCTAGTGGTTCACGAAGTTGTCAATATACACTACTCACCAGCACTGCCAATTTTGCACCATGAAAATTGCCGTCGTTGGGGGTGGGATTACAGGGTCGCTGGTAGCATCGGAGCTTGCAGAGGTCTTTCATGGTGGTATCGACGGTAGCGGTGAAGTGGTGCTGTTTGACCAGGGGCGGAGGGGACCGGGTGGAAGGGCATCCCACCGATCAGTTGTCAAGAAGCACCATAACCAGAAAGCGACTGACAAAGACAACGAAGACTTGGTAGAAAAGGAAGAATTTGATGTGCTTCCCGACGACGATATCGACGAATCAGCCTTTCAATTTGATCATGGATGTAAGTTGTACATTGTCACTTGAAGAGCCTGTGTTGAAGATTACGAATTTTTAGTAAAATACTCCTCTTGTGTCTCTATTCTCATGGCGACTGCTTCCATCCTCTTTCGTGCACGATTAAATGATTCTTGCTTTGAAATCCTATCGTCTATCTTGCAACAGGTCAGTTCTTTCGAGCCGACAATCCTGACATGCAAAACCTTGTAGAAAAATGGTTGCAAAAGGGCTGGGTGAAAAGTTGGAACGCACGATTTGGGAGCCTTCCAGAAACAGCCGATGGAGAAAGCGGCACCGAACCAACGGACTTTTTCGGCCTACCGTCAGCGAATACTGTCTGCAAAGATGTATATATTGGTGTCGGAGGAATGCATCTTCTCCCCCGAAAGATACTAGAATCATCTAAAGTTATAGTACATCGGGGGACACGTGTCAGTGGTGTCACTCTGTGCAATAGCCACAAAACGAACCAGTGGCAGCTGACAACAACTGTCGGTGTAGCTGCCTTTCATGATACCAAAGAGTCGAAAGCCAACTCAGAGTTGGAGGAGGCAAAGAAAATTGTCGCCTCTAGTAGTGAGGCACCAAACAGTGATTTTAGTAAAACTGTCACGAAAACGCAGGTGATTGTGCACCAAGGATTTGATGCCGTCGTGTTCACCGACATTAGTTCTTCTTCAGATTCCTGGCATCGCGCTAGTGCCGGCATTCCATCGAGTTTTGCTGCCAAGCTTCCACAAAAGCTAAGATTGCCGCTTTTTTCTTGCATGATCGCCCTAGAAACACCCCTCCGAGATCGAATACCCTTTGATGCATTTTCTACCAAGTCTTGTGTGAATGGCCCGTTGTGGTTCGCCGCCCTTTCCGATTCCAAACCCGGCTTTCCAAGTGGTGGTGCCGAATGCTGGACGCTGATCTCGACACCGTCTTTTGCAGTAGATGAAATCAAAGAAACCACTATGAGAGACCCGGTGACGGGTGCCTTTCGGCCACAGGAAGACGACTATCTCAATTCGATTCCCGGGCCGGCATTGAGGGATGCCTTTTTTGATCTGGTCCGACCTTACCTGGGTGATTCGCAACTGCCTCGAACGGTGTATTTGCAAGCGCAGCGGTGGGGATCGGGCCTGCCAATTGATCCAAACCGAGTGCTTCCCAAGGATATCGAGGAAGTCTGCGGAACTACGTATGCATCAAACGTGGATGGCTCCCTCGTCTATCACGCACCACTCTCTTCGTCTTCTAAAAATTTTGTGGCCGATGACAGTATGGGATTATATTACGGTGGAGATTTCTGCTCCCATCTCAATCCTGGTTTCGAAGCAGCGGCTCTCTCTGGATTCGATCTAGCGAAACATATACTAAGACAGCAGGATATACAATAAAACAGTTAGAATCTACTAGATTTGGAATGTAATTTTTGTCTATAGATTGTTAAATTTATTGTAAGAGTCCATTCAGCTTTGTTGATTATCAAGTACATGCTTTTCGTTCGTTGATATGTATGTATATATATGTACACAGTATGTTTTCTATGAAATTTGATCTGATCGATAAAAATTGTTCTCAAATGCTCTCGTTTTATGATGCTTGGCTATTCAAAGAACGTAGATTGACATAGTTCTTTGCTTTTGGTTTAATTTTTGGAGTCGATACCGAGCCGTATGATGTGTTATTTATCTGGATAGGAATGTCAGTGTATGGCGGTTGTACATGGTAACCAGAGTTGACACGAGTAATACGCAGATCAAAATGTAAAACACAGCCGAAATGCCGAAAAAACTTGTCACGTAACCTGACATGATGGGGAAGCACAATCTTGCAAGGGATCCTGCGGATGCAAACCAGCCTAGAAGTGTCCCCTGCGGCCGTCTTCCGACAACTATGTTTCAAAAAATTAAAATAGCATCGATAAAACGATTAAGTGAGAAAAGGGACAGGAATGGCAAGCAGGACATATTTTGCACGCAGTAAACCTAACAAGCAGAATGGAAACAAGAATCGTGCAAACTCACTCTTGGAAAAGAGACCTATGACAGCAGTGTGTCCAATGGGATACCCGACGGAATATATCAGAAAGATTGCCATTAAGAACTTCCATGATGGGTTGACGGCATCTTGTTCTAAAAATCCCAGACTCAGCACACCACAGGACATGATAAGCATTCCACCACAGATCAGTTGAATGTCCGAAAAGAATCTCGCAAGATGACCCATCGAGAGCAATGCGAAGACTCCAATAGAACCACAAGTAGCTACAATTACACCTGCACGTGAATTTTCTATATCAAAGTGCGAATCCGCAATCCTAACACCGAGTGTTTCGAAGGCGCTGATGCTACCTTTTGTCGATACGTTGAGTAACATGCAACCAAGAATACAGCAATCATATACTGTCAGCCCAACGAATGTCATGTTGTTTGCAGCATCTTCAATTGCTTGACGTTTGGCTGATTTTTTCGTCGTGTCTTTTGGTTGTTGCATTCTAACGCGATCACGGAAGAACATGACCATGGATATAATTGTTGCGGTGATAACAAGATTCATAAAGTATGCGGGTGCCGTGTACATATTGAAGCGGAAAAGTCTATAAAATTGAATACAGTGTCGTTGCAATAATCACAATTTCAACGAGAGATAGAGAGAGAGATCGCGTGTGTGTATGCAGTTATGCGCTGTTAGATTGGATTTCAATACATTCACGTCTCGATACCCTTGTCAGCATCGGCAAGCATTGAACATATCACAGAGTTGTTCTTTTCTGAGCACTTACCCCACTTTGAACTCCTTATCTTGAAGAATGTTTGAGAAAAATGAACCGACGAAGGGTGTAACGGTGAATCCAGCGTATTGAACGGCGGTGATCCACGCCATGTAGGTGGTCCTGCTGCGCTGTGCAGTAACCTCAGCAACAAAAGCCCTAGTAACGCCAAGGGTTCCCGAACCTATACCCAAAACTATTTGAGCAAAAATCAAAAAGGCGACGTGTCCAACATTTTGTGCCTGTGCGTACAAAAGAGTTCCGATCCACAAAATCGAGCAGCTGAACAAAAGGGTCTTGGAGTATCCGTAGTTTACGCTCCAGGTGCCAAACATTGGGCTGACAAGAATTCGTCCTAAAGAGAAGGATGCCACACAGTATCCCTGTGCCACCGCCGTTCCGCCGAGTTCCGAGACGAGGGGCCACATCGTGGGAAAGAAGACGCCCCTTGCCATGTCACCGACAAGAATGACCAAACAAACGATGGAAAATCCCGTGACGTCGTGGATCCCGTCGGCCGTCAGAACTGACTCCGTAATAGATGGTGCCATCGACAGGATTTCATCTTGTTCTTCTTGGTACATACTTTCTATATCCTTGAGCATGCCATCATTATCGGGGGAGTTATTGCCTGTGTTGTCCGACATTGTGACGTACGGAGAGGCGCTTTCGCTGGTGCGATTGCCTCCAGTGTGGACGTTGTACGCTGGTATTGTGGAGGTGTGGACATTGTACGCTGGGTCTGTCATGATCTATATATGTTATGATTGTTGTCTTTGCTTCTTGGCGCAATAATAGGTCGTTGTACTCGTTACAAAATCGTCTCAAACTCTTTGAGGACAACGATAATGATCAGAGGTGTTTCAAATGATGTGACCAGATGCTCAGTCTTGAAATACTAACGAATTTGGATTCAGTCGTTCTTTGAATTCGTTACCGTCCGATTCCCTTCCAATAAGGGAGCAGGAAAATGATGTCATCCGAATCATAACGGTCGAATATTATAAGTACCAAGAGCTACGACAACGGAAAGCGAAGGAAGCCTGCTGGGTTTTTAAAACGAATCAATGACGAAATGTCGTAGGACGACAGCCAGACGAAAATGTTAGTCACGCTTTTCGTACAACCACCTGCTTTTCAAGCGGTCATCCAGGCAGGCGTCAAGATCGACGAAACCCCACCACACACTCTGTTTCCCGACCGTGCGCGGCATTATTCCGCCCTTTGGATTGCGACGATACCACAAACCAAACCAAACGAAAAATACAATTAATAACAAGAGCTGCTACGACAACGATCCTTTCATCTTTCTACCCTACTCCAATCTAAACGATTGATTGACCAAACCAGAAAAACAAAAATATAATTAAAACACCATGCCATCATCAAACGGAGGCCGCGGTGGCTACAAAAATAAAAAAGACAACGGCAAAGATGCTGCAATGATCGAGAATGTAAGTGAAAAAATGCGGTCATTTCTCCTTTCGGAGTTTTTCGAACACCCCTTCTCCGTATATTGGATGTACTATTTGGAGGGAGCGGGAAATATTTGTTCCGAAAATATCCATTGGCCTCTCGCGTCCAGTCAAATGACATCACTCGGCAAAACTGTGTGTTGTGATATCTTCTACAATATTGGTCACATACAAAGAATACTCCACACATCATAATTCCGCATTGACATCTCACCATCTCTCTGTTCCCTGTTTCGAATTTATCTGGATTGCATCACATTATTGGATTTCCTCCGATCAACTTGAACATGCCAATGAAATCAATAATCTGTGATTGAAATTATTGACGATGACCCCATCATTGCAAACATCCATTCATCATTTCTCAATGCAACTGCAATGATTCTAACGATTGATACCGAAATTTTCTACCACGTCTGATAATTTTGGCAGCTTCGAGGCGCTTGCCCTCCACACAAAAAGAAAGATCTCGATAAATTGTTCAAACAAATGCACGGCGACGAAACGAAGATTATGGAGAAAATCCAAGAGTGGTGGGAAGAGCCTGCTCCCACCAGAGAGGAAGAATCCTGGGAAGCCGTCAACAAAAAAGTGGTAAAGAAAAAGCCGGCGGGAGACCGCCGAGATCGTGGTCGAGGCGGTGGTAGAGACTCCGGAGGCCGAGGGGGAAGCCGTGGAGGTGGTCGTGGAGGACGAGGTGGTGGACGCGAACGGAATGGCAAGAGAGATGATCGCCCGAAAAGGGCACCGAAGAGTGCGGATGCCGGAGGAAATCCTTCGACTTCAGCGGCAGCAAAGAAGGAGCAACAGGCAGCTCCTGCTCCCGCTCCTCCAGCCGGTGTTCCTGCTCCGGTCAATGCTCCTGTTCTGAAAGGTGCATGGGGAGCTCGAGCAGCAGCTTCAGCAGCTCCTACGGAAGCAGCAGCAACCAAAGCTCCGGAAACATCGGCAACTGCGGCATCTGCTGCCGTAGAACAAGCTGGTCCCGCCGCTGCAGCAGCTGCACCGAAATCATCGTCTCCTGAAGCCAATCCTCTTGCGACTGAAGCAGCGCCCGCGGGCCCAAGTTCCTCTGGAATGCCTTCTCTGACAACCGCGACACCTTCCACTACTCCATCGCCTGCTCCTAGAGCAGGTGGAAACGTTTGGGCGACCAAGGGATCTGCCCACTTGATCCAAGCCGAGAAAGAACCAGTGCCCCCACCAACGCCCGTCGTAGAACCCGCACCTCCTTCTCCAGCACCCGTTAAAAATAAGTCAGGTCCAACGCTCGAAACTGGTATTCCAGCGTGGTCCACGTCAGCTCCCGAGCCCACCTCCGAACAAGCTCCCGCCCCATCTGCTATTGACATACCTATTCCAACACCGCCTGCGCCCGAACCAGAGCCAATTGTTAAAAAGAGTGTTCCCGAAGTAGTACCGGTTCAACAGCCACCACCACCAGCATCCCCCGCTGCGCAGAAGGTTCTGAACATGGGACGATGGGACACTAGTGGAGGAGACGATACTGACAACATTGATTTCGGTTTCGGATCTTTCGGTGTGTCGGATGCAAAGAAGAACGATATTGTCCAACAAGTTGTCAATAATGCGCCTACAACAGCTGCTACTGGAGCATCTCCAGCGAGACCTCCACCTGGTCTGTCTATAGGTGGAATGCCACCCATGCCTGCAACTGCTATGAGTGTTGCCGAGCTTGAGAACAAATTGGAAGGTACCTCGCTTAATGCAAAGAAGACAAATGCCGCAGAGACTGGACCTACCCCTGGGACACAAGTCCCTCACCCAGTCACAGCAATGGGACCGAATGGTCTTCCATCGGGACTCCCACAAAATTACAACCAACAGCAATTACACCAACAAGTTATGCCTGGCATGTATAACTACAATGCCGCTGGAGGTGGCTTTGTAGGTGGCATGCAGCCTGTCCTCGCTGGAATGCCTCAGCAGGCTGGCAAACCCGGAATCGGAGGTCAAACTGGGCCTCAGGGAAGCCTTCCTCAACAAGGTTTGTATGGAAACCAAGGTCCACAAAGTGGACCCTCGTCTACGGCTGCCAACGCCAGCCGACCCGATGCCTCGAATACCGACAATACTACAACGGCTCCCGGAAGTGCACCAACAGCAGGTGTTCCTCCAGGTATGCCAAACACTATTCCATATGCAAATCCTGCTCTCCACTATGGAGCTCAGCATGCTGCCGCCCAACACCAATTTTACGCTATGGGTGGACATCAACAACAAGGAATTGGCTACAACTATGGTTACGGCCATGCGCAACAATTTGGAGGTGCCGTTCAGGGTGGGTTTGGATACCCTCAAGTGATGGGACAAAGTGGAGGTTACGGTGCATCTCACTATGACGATCAAGGTCACCAAGGTAACTCGCACCATTCCGGATCTGGTGGGTACCAAAACAAGAGTGGTGGCGGAGGCGGTGGATACCGTGGTCGAAACACCCATAACAACAATCAATACCAAAACCAATACAATCCCCAACAGCATGGTGGATATGGTGGACAGCCATACGGTATGGGTTACCACGGACACGCCCAAGGAGGCATGACAGATCCTTACGCCGCCATGCAACAGCATCAGCAACACGGAGGGATCCATTCGGGTGGCGCAGGTGGCTTCCAGGATGATGACCATCAAAAAGGAAGAAAGGGCCGCGGCGCAAACAATTCATCTCTTCAGCAGGGATTCCAGCAAGGAGGGCCACCCCAACTCGGAGGTCAAGGCCAGTCCTTCGGTCTTCAAGGACAGCAACAAGCTGGAGGTGTCGAATCCGCGCCCTCAAGTGGCGGATGGTCGAATCAAGGCGCAACTGGTGGTTGGAGCGGCAGTGGTGCCCAATCTGGTGGTTGGCAAGGAAGTTAAGTTCCTTCTTCTTACATAAAAAGAAAAAATCAAGGATAAAAATATCCATTTTCTTGCAATGTGCGTCATTTTATGAACATTAGTTGCAGCACAACGGCACAGTTAAGCCAAACCGCTAAAATAATTTTAAAAGACATAAATTGTTACCACAAATTGTATGACAATTCGTTCAAAAGCTTGAGATGCCGTTGCCACTTTTTAAAAGTTGTACTTATGTATTTTAGAACGAGTGAAGCAACGAACATTTTCACACCCTACTAACGACAACCTAGGAACACCATCATTGATTCCACTTGGAATCAGGGCCAAAATGGGGGAAGTTTGAATGGCTCAGACTGGTTGCCAGCCAGTGCAGGTGCTGACCCCAGAGCACCCCCTGCGCACCACACTGGCTCCTGCACCCCCCCCCCCCCCCCACCGGCCCCCAAACCCACCTGGCCCGCCCATCCGGGGCCCTTGG
>Ga0115013_10000698_pt1 | contig 19880 bp, 17 predicted proteins | sample SouAtlMetagenome_2_FD_88686 | JGI IMG/M metagenome (GOLD analysis project Ga0115013, IMG submission 88686) | Marine eukaryotic phytoplankton communities from Atlantic Ocean - South Atlantic ANT15 Metagenome | ecosystem: Environmental > Aquatic > Marine > Oceanic | place: South Atlantic Ocean...
AAAAGAATACAAGTGTATTCTTTCCTGTGCCTTGGGAAGTCTTCCACCAGGTGTTGTTGATGATGGTTTATCAAAAGATTGTTCTTCCGGATACTCAGATTTGCTGATTCGAAATAGGAGAAAAGAATTGAAAAAATGGTATTTATCGGCGCGCGCCAGCTCTACGATCGATAGCGCTTCGTAACAAGATCCATCCGTTTAAACAACAAAGTGTACACAATATCATTGTCCGTCCCTGAACTAAGCACAGAGTCACCGATAGCAAAAAATGGATGCGGTGGCCATCCCAGCAAACAACAATAGCGGGATACCATCCAATGGTCCCGGCCCAATGCCAGTAGATCCTCCCATGAATGGTGCAACTACAACTCAAGGAAACGCCAACATGGCAGATGTTTCGCGTGCGAATCCCGCTGTTGCAGGTGTTGCGCCTCCAGTACCTACAGTTGGTACAGCTTCCGGAAGCATCGACGATCGAAATCAGGAATTAGACGCCGGCCGACAATATCGCTCGAAGGTTAACGGCTTGGGAATGTGGTCGGCTTGGGAACGCAATTTCTCCAACAAGCTCAAAGCATGTCTTGACTTGGTCGACAATGCTGTCGACGCAGCGCTGTGGGACTCGGATGATGAAGAGGATGAGGAAGAGAATGAAGGAAGGCCCCTCACAGTCCAAGAACGATGGAAAAAGCAATCTGGGGGCATTCAGATTTCCACGGAAAAACACCGGTTGGCAATGGGCGAATACGATTCCGATGAGGAAAGAGATGAAGAAGATCACAGTGGTGACAACAAAAAGGGGAATGACGATAACGATGCTGAACCGAAGCCTCCGCCCTTCATCATCCATGATGTTTTAGGCTCATTCGGGGGCAAAATGAAGAATAACGAGAACAAAGACCCGGGTGCCGCCGAGGATAGCAACGGCTTCCGATTGATCGACGACGAAAATACGCTATGTTTGCACAATGATTGCGTCAATCCAGTTAAGGAGCTACGAAAAATCTTAGATGTGTACAACTCGGACAAAACAGAATCTGCCATTGGCGAAAACGGTGTAGGTGTTAAACAAGCCGCAGCTGCCATGTCCGACCTTTCTATTGTGGTTACAACACGAATCGACGAAGAACCTCTCTTGATGGAGTATGGGGATTTAGAAAGTGGCGAACACTCCGTCAAACGGATTCGCAAGTGTCTAATAAGCGTAGGTGTCTTAGCGAAAAAGATGCAATCAAAAGATGCCTGTGTGATACCGAGTTGGACCATACCGATCGAGTTCAACATCGACGAATCCATTGAAAAGAAGACAGTCGAAGGGGAGAGGAAGAACAATAATGGGAATGCTTCCGGCAATAACAAAAATGACGACGACGATGACATAAACGTTGATTATGATGGAGAATTTACTGGAGACACTTGCTTACCGGTCTTAATGCGAGAATTGTCCAAAATCACGAGTAACGACAAGTTGCTGGGGAAAAGTATGCGGGAGTTCGGGGGTGCTGCAGCCAAAAACCGCAGGAAGTATGGAATCCAGCGATTGGCGAAACACATTGAGCTCATGGTATCATCTCCTTCAAGCTCGAAAAAGAAGAAGAAGAAAAACGCTAAGCCACCCCATCCGCACCAATACCTGATGATTTTGCACAAATTCGGGAAACACGGCAGGAATGGAGCCACTGATGATGCGGCAATTGTCAAAGCAAGAAATGAATTGGATGATTTGTTGCGAGATCTAGCCGAGGAGATGCCCAGAACCTACTTACACGTCCCTCCAGCACCGTACTTCAAAGTTAGGATCAATAATGAAGTATTGAAATTCCAATACTGGGAACGCAACGTACGTACTCTACTTTTGGATCTATTGATTTCGTTCACTACCTTTACCTACTACTGCATCGCAATGCCAACAGCGTGTCCTGTTGTGTATGGTGTATATTTCTTCACGACACTAATTTCCAAATTGCATGTGCTCTTTCTTATCATCGTGATGTTTTACTTTTCTCAAATATTTATCGATCAAAGCTTGTCGAGTTGCACCAGATCCCTTTAATCGTAGATCGCAGGAACGATTTCCGTACAGCAGAGGATTGGCTCATTCCGGCAAACTTAGACGACACTTATGAGATAAAGGTATCGATTGGATTTGATCCGTCACGAGCAAACCCGTTCGGATCTCGTGCCGACCCCAATGCTAACACATTTATTGGAGGACAAGCTTGTTCTTTGCTGATTTTTAGCCGCATTAGTGGTCGTCTCTTTTTAAAGCATGATGATGCAAGAGGCGTATTGCGGCTGACCAATTCAGGTACTCATTTCTGCCAAGGACTGACTATTATCGTTGATGACTTTGAAGGTCACCTCCCATTAACTCCAACAAAGGAATCATTGGCTTTTGGCATTGAAGATTACGGAAAAATTCATGAGAGGAATTTGTATGCTTGGTTAGGGGCCCTAGCACACGTTTACTGGAATCATTTTCATACCATGTACAAATCCAAAGCAGCATTAGGTAATGCTATCAAAGCAAAGAAATTCAACGTCAGCGAGCTCGAAAAAAAAGATCCTATTGATATACCAACGCTTAGATTTGGATCATTCAGCGGCGTTCAAAATGTGTGTTTCAGCCGAGAGCGTGTTAGAGAGTCGATTCGACCATATAAATCCGAGCTTACCAAGTGGATACCAGGTCCTAGCACACTAATTAAATTGGGCGCATCAAACTCTTCTAAGCCAAAGAAAAAACCGGGCGATTCCAATTCAAATCCAAATAAACGCAAAGCGACTGATATGTCGGCTCTCGATGGCTATGATTCGGATGGAAATGACCTAATGGGTGGAGCCCCCCCTCCATCCATTTTTGATGGCAATGGACAAGCACTAGATAATGGACAATCAGAGTCTCAAGATGATACCGAGAAGAAGCCGGTTCGTCGACGATTGGATGGTAGACCCGTGCGGGCTACAAGGGAACCGCAACGCTTCGAAGAATTACCCGAGACACCTAAAAAGAAAAAACAGTTCAAACGCGCTGCAGAAAAGGGAGGCGATGCGCGTCTGAAGAAAAAGCTCGATGATACCGAAGCTGCACTTCGGGAGATGCAATTGGAGTTACACCTGTCTAAGGCAACATGCGACGATTTGCAAATACAACTAGAGGAAGTGGAGCATGCAGGGGCTGGAGAGAAAAATCAAGTCATTGATTTAAAAAGGAAATTAAACGAAAAAGAATTGGAGCATATAACGGAATTGGAAAGGCTCAAGGAGGATCATGCGAAGCAGTTGAATGAATTGAAGCTCCGTCTAAGAGAACTTGAAGAGAAAAAGGTTTAAATTCAACGATGTGCAATTTCAGATCATCTCAAATCGCGACGATACAAAGAAAGGTGGAAGGTGTGATGTTACAAAACAATTAGGGATACTTTGAAGAAAATATTAATCTACATTTTGTTAAGAATTGCAACTATCAAGTATCACTGTAGACAACTTGCGAAGAAAATGGTTTTAAAAGGTTGTTTGCAGCTGCTTGGAATGCTGCTCCGCCCCTGCAAAAGTGGTCGTGAAATGTACCCGAAACAGTGGCGATTAAAGAATCCTCAAGAACCCTAATGACAACTTCTTCCCGAGTTGAACTTTCGTCATCGGGATCTGCAGAATGTTCTGTTGCGGACAGAGTACTATCATCGTCACAGCAGTTTTCGCATTCTTTATCCGGATTTTTTCTGACTCTTTGTTGCAACAAAATACGTTTATAGTTTTTTATCTCAGCCTCAATAGTTTCAACTTCCGACCGGTATGAGTCATATAATGCGTCATTCTTTTTGGCTTGGTCTGACAATCGATGCATCCAATCGTCTGATGCCTTCAGGAAGTCGAGATGAAGAGCTTGAATTTCCGTCCTAAAATATGGATAAATTTTGTGCTCATATATACTTTCAAATAGTTCCATTTGATGAGGCAAAATGCAGAAGGATCGATGCATTGCCGAGAGGAGTGGTATTTCCTGTTGTAGAATGTAATTCGAAGTAGGAACTGCAAAGCATGCGCTATGATTGCTTCTTTTATGGATACTACCAGACGCAGTGTCGTCATCATGGCCATCCTCTTGTTTGTCGTATCCGTCCTCATCATAGTGTCTTAAGATATTTCGATATATTGTAAAATTGGTGCGTTCCAGCAAATTCCTTTTCAATTTTTCTTTCGAACTTCGATATCGAATCTCCATATGTTCTATCTCTTTCCGACGAAAATCTCGCAACTTCAAACGATTTCTCCGCAAGTCCTCCAGCTCTTTGCGCAAATGGTCGCACGCATCATGCTTGTCTTCGGGTAATCGACCGAGGTCGTCCTCGCTATCCTTCTTTCTCTGGGCGGTTGTACTCATTCTAACTTTAATGTCAGTGTCTTGTCCAACACTTTGTTGACACGATGTAATAGAGCAACTTTTTCATCTGGGAACCTTTTGAGCGTGAAAAAAACGTTCGGTTATTTTTGTTTTAGCGAGGAGGTCTTGCTTGCGATTTTATAATAAGCTATAATTGTTTGTAGTGGGAACCTGGCATATGACATCCACGCGACAACATTTATGAAGAGTCTTGAGGATCTCTATTGATGACACTTTGTTTTCTTGGTGCAGTGAGTTGGGGATTTGTTAGCGCATCGCCTTAGCGAACTGCAACCCAACACATAGTCCCCCGGACCAGGCAGGCGGTTTGGCCACACTTTTGGGGTCAGTGTGCTGGAGCACTCAAGGGAGCAACAGAGAGATAAGCAGCCACTGGGCTCGCTCTGCCCCCCAAGGCTGAGCCGTGGTGCTGCCACTGCACCAGGCAGTGTGGCCTTGCTGTGGGGTGGGCCAGCAGGGCTGTTGGGAGCTGGCATGGTTGCCACTGGGCATTCGGGCAGCGAGTTTGGCACTCATGCAGAGCTCAAAGTAGAGCTGGTGCGGGGTTCCCTGGTGGGTGGAAAGGATCCCAGGGGAAAAAGTGCCCACTTGTCACCCCACCCCAAGCACAAGCACAAGGTTGAGGATTTTTGTAAATTTTTGGTCGGTACTAGTCTAGGCTCGAATTTAAATCAGCATTTCTCGATCGATTAACAAAACTTGTCTTCATGTCAGAGGAGAGAAAGCGATCACTTTCAAATGGATGAAGTATCTACGAGAGATCCTCATATAATGATGCACAGTATTCCTTGAGGATAAATCGATTATTCAAGCAATAAAAATTATGACCGGGTATTCAAAAAAGGAAAACATTGGCAGCAATTCTTCACGCCAGGGAGTGGCTGATTACTTTGCAATTTTGGGAGTAGGAGAAGATTTGGTTTGGAGGCACGCCCAACAAAAAGATCAACAGGAGGGTCAAGACGAATTTTCCTCGTCTCTTAGACCACCTTCGGAGCAGGAAGAAGAAAAACGCCAAATAGAGCGTAGCGAATCTTCTGCAACGAAAACTCCGAAGCCAACAATTCCAGAAGAAGATGATTCAATGCTCTTGGAACGATTCTATAGGGAAATCGTCACGTGTCATATTGTATTAGAAGAAGAAGACGATTACAATAATCAGAACTCCGATGAGATTGACACTTCACTCCCCAGAACGCCAGTTTCTCCCAACGCTGCTTCCGAAGGGTGGACAACAATTCGAAAGACTCGCCCGGCTGCGACGAGTAGTAATCCTCAGGAACAACAACAACGGGCCCCTTTGCCGAGTCTTTGGAACAAAGGGAAAATTTGGGATACAAATTTGGATCCTATGGATGGTCTGACAGGCGAAATTGTAAAGGCGAAGCAACAGCGTGATACAGAATATAATTTAAAAGTTCAAAAGCAATCAGGTCGAGGAATGATAGGTCACGATGGTGCGACTCCTCTCAAAGGTCTAAGGAAACGTGTGCAGTCTTCTTTTCAAAGCAGAACACAACAATGGCTTTCGTCTTCTCCATCAAAATACCGTGACTACAATCATCAGAGAAGACAGCAAAAATTCTATTTAACCTTCAGAAGGCGTTGCCCTAACGAACCAAACACACCTGCTATCGCTGATTTAGCGCTGTATTACGTCCGAATCCACAAATCCACGATCATTGACACCAATCCTTTTAATACAGGTTCGAATTCTGAAGCAAATCATAGCGATATAGAATATATGAGTCAACATACCACATCAACCACAACAAAAGCCCAGGCTGTGGCGGCTGCTGCGAGTGCAGTGGGAAGAAATGGCTACCGCGCCTCAGCAGCTTTGTTAAGCGCAGGGCGACAGGCTGTTTCAAGTCGATGGAATGTCCAAAATACAAATGATAATAATGAAGCAACTCCGACGCATGCACAAAACAAAGAAGATCATCGGAAACAACAACAAGACGAGCGTGGTTCACTTGTGGTCTTAGAATCGCTTTTATCGTTGCCCAATCTCCATGGCCAAAATTTCGAGGAATGGGTCATTCCAGAAGCTTTTTCATGCTTAAGATTTCCAAGGCGCAAACATGATATACGTCACCGAGAAGAAGATAATTATGACGGCCAAAATGATATTCAACGACGTCCTTTTCAATCAAAAACTGTTTTATTTCCCGAAACAAAGGACAGTCAAAGTATTTCCAACAATGATACTTACCAGGGGTTTGATGCTACCGATCAGACTCCCGATCGTGTAAAGTATGGATTTTCACCATCGTCAATTCTCAACAACAAGGATAGAAATGAGTGGGTAGAACGCTATATGCCACGCTTAGTAGACCCTTCCGACAAAAACATGTTGGCGACAATCGCAGCTCTGAAGAAAGATGAGTTTGGAAGTAATAGAGGAGAAAGACTCAATTTTAGTCAGGATGGAAGTGCCATCGTAAGTAGAGGTTCTTCATCATTTGATTATCAGAATGACGATGATGATTATCCAAACAACGATGAATACATCTACGTTCCAGTATTGGCCGTGCGCCGACAACGAACCGGAGAGGAAGAACGTTTTTCTGAAGACCCAGCTCTGGTTGATATCTCTGTGACTGTATTTGACGAGCGTGGCCAAGCTGTGTTGCCTTCCGAAGAGTACCAGTTCATGACGGAAGAAGAAATGATGGAAGATGAGACTGAAGATAATGAGCAGGTCGGACGGAAACTTCTTCACAAAACAAAATGGATAGAATCTAGGAAACACATCAGTAGCAATCAACAGAATTTAGACAAATCAAAGGAGCAACGAAGAAAATTTCAACAGCAAAACAATTTAAACACCCTCGGGATGATTTGTTTGATAGTAAGGCATAATGTTCCCATGGGATTTTGCGATGCTGCCTTTTCGACCCGTGTCTTGGACCGATTTCCCTACAAAAATTATAAAGGTTTGCCATTACCTGAAGAGGAGCTGCCAATGTTTTGTTATCCGACTGGTTGTCGATTGCATCGCGCAAAATATAGCGATGCCCCTCTACCCCAATACTATGGATTCGTAGTCAAGAACGAGAGAGGTGACTCAATTTATGTCTCGTGTGTTTCCTTCATGGAGCCGTTGACGAATAAGAAAAAAGAGCAACTATCAAAGCTATCGGAAAAAAGACGCCGAGTGTCCCTCCCACACAAAATCTATTGGACCCGAAGGCAACAAAGGTATTTGTATAGAAAAAGGATGGATAAAAACAAAGACCGCGGAGACAACAACGTCACGGAGGTGGATGATGACCATTCAGCACTCCTATCAGTAGCAAGTCCATCTGACTGGATTAATGTAAATGAAGAAGACGACTACAACCAAGATGAGGAAAACTCGATATTGACTGCTTTCGATCAAATAACTACGTACGAAAACAAGACTATTTGCTTAATCAGCCGATATCCATATTGGACAGCATTCAGAAGGTTTCTTTCTCATCTACACAGTGTCTCTGGATGTTCTTCTGATCTTCCACTAGAACGATACATATCTCATCTTTTGCTATCAGTTCCTGTTCCAAAACCTGGCGGTCCAAGCATTTTGATACCAGTCCCGACATTCAGCATACCTCTGATGTTTTCATCCCCTCCGCAAAAGGATTTGCCTTTGGTTGATTTACCTTTTGAGAGGCTACTCGCCTGTCTAGATGTGCCAACTATTGTCACAATTGTAATCGGTTTTTTGACATTAGAACGAAAGGTAATCGTGATGTCGAAACGGCCCTCATTGGTTCTTGATGTTTGTGAATGCATGAGGGCTCTATTGTTCCCATTCGAACTTGTTGCTCCATACGTTCCTCGATTGACTGAACCATTTATGTCGTGTTTGGAATTTCCTGGGGCCATCTTCGCTGGGATTCACGATGATGGAACCTCAGATGGGCTTGCTGCAATAGTTCGACAGCAAATGCCAGAAGACAGCACAATAATTAATCTGGACTCGGGAAACTTAGACTGTAGCGGGGATCGTATGAGTGTACTGAATAATTCTTGGGGAATCATTCCACCAAGTCCGCGGTCTGTTCTTGTATCTGAAATCGAAACCTTGTGTCGGGACGCATCAATTGTGCCTGGACAGGAACCTCTAGATGGTATTCTAGACCCTGCTTTCGAAGCATCAGCCCCAACCTCACTGGTCGAAGACAATATACCACTTAGCAACGAGAACCGAGAACCACTTGATGATCGAGCGATACGCGATGCATTCCTAAGATTCTTTTGTAGCGTTCTCGTTGGATATGAACGCTTTTTGGTGGTTCCTGATGTCGACTTTTTGATTAGTGGCAATGAATGGTTCGATGCTAAAGGATTTCTTGATACTGCGTCTGAAGAAAGAGCTGTTTTCTTGGGATCACTAGTTTCAACTCAATTATTTCAGTCTTTCATTCAAAGGCGAACCGAGGCTAGTGATGTCCATCTCTTGCTGTTCGATGAGTGCCTACAAGAATATCATTCATCTTCTGTTCCATATGGCAGGCTTGGTGGTGATGTAGAGTCAGTCGTTATCAAGGAAACGGGAAAATCTCAAATGTTGTATAGTCTGCTTGTGGACCAAGCAGCCGAGGAATCACGCAGTGCTATTTCAGTCACTCGCAGCTTTGATGGAGAATCTCGTGGACAGGGTAGCGATACTGATAATAGTAGTGGTAATCACATGAATAGGAGCGTTGCTACTGAGGTGATAGATAGATTGATGAAGTTATCAGAATTTGGCATCAATCCTACCGGAGATTGGGTGACCGTGCCGTCGCGAAAAGATGTACCCGATAACGCATGTTTTACATATTGTGTGGATGGTAACCCAACATTTCCCGATAAGTTGAACCAGTGCTTTTACATCCCAAGGCAACCAGAATCATGGTTGGTAGAAATGTCTACCACCTCGACACCAATGTTGACGAGAAGCGGACCAGAAAAAGAAGAGTCAGAAAGACGGCGCAGGTTCTCGACAAGCTATCGAGGCCTTCACAACCAAAGAAAATGCCTTTGGCAGTTACCCAAGCTAATGGGTTCCCACTTTTTAGGAACATGGTTGTTGTGTATCCCTACCTTGGTTTCCCAGCCGAATATTTCATTTGAGCGCCAATCGACGTATCTTCTCCGAGCATTTGGTGCTATACGGCTGCTTCGAAGCAAGCAAAAGATTATTCCAGATGAAGCTGCCTATAGAGCGCTTATTGTGGCCTGTGGCAGGACGAAAAACGACAGAAGAACAGAGTTAGTAAAGCTATTCGGTCATCTTCGTTCGGATGGAATATTTCCTAGTGCTGTTACGCTAGGACAATATACACGAGCTCTAGCCGAGGGCTATTCTAAACGGACTGTAGAAACAGCAGATGATGATACTGGAGGAGTCGAAATAGCAGAATTGACATGCATAGAATCCGAACCGAGCAATTATCGAAAGAACTTAGAGGTTTCTTTAAATGCTCTTGATAGGAATCTTGCTACTCTCGAAGAATCTGGTAGGCGCTGGCGTCAGAGGACGAATAATGACAAGATCAATGATACTATAATTGAAGATCCATCTAATTTAGATTCGAAATCAAACGACCGACTGAAAAGGAGAAATAATAACAGATCATGGCTACCAGTTTCATTGTCGTCATCCTTCGTTGAAATAAGTGAAGAAGAATCTACTACTAATGAGGATTTTTCTGAAATTGCGAGCAAAATACAACTAACTGCAATATGGTCTCGCACAGTCAAATGCAAAGAATGTGGTTACATACCTTTTGATGAGGAGATCCAAGGAGGGTGGGATTCCATCCAAGGTGGCGAGCACGACTTCCCAGGGGCAGTGTGCTGCCCGAAATGTGGATTCCTGCTTGTTCCGAAGCTCGCTTACAAGAACCTATCATTAGATGAAGCATTGAATAGTTCACAAGAAAATGTTGGTCTTCCGCCACAACTACGTTCAGATATTGACGAAGTTGATGATGGTATTTCTCTGGTAACTTATATCTCCCCTTCCTCGCTTCGAGATAGTCTGGAAGAAGTTGTTGATGAACATGGGGAGGAAATTCTTGACAGGGAAAGCCTCCGTGAAAAGTATCCGGATATATTCTACAATTTATGGTGGTTTTGCGCTCGATTTCAACTGCCCCTGCCACTTCCAGTATCAAAGGGCGAGAGTCTGGGTTCGCAACATTGCTGTGCTATCGTATCGTGGTAAGTTTTCAGTAAATTTCGAACGACTTCATGCTTGCGCCGCTTTTTCTCACCTACTTTATACCGAAATTCAAACAGGGATCGGCAAATTGCGATGAGAGGTTGTTATAGTTGCGCAAAGATACTCCTCGACTCGGCACCATTAGAAGATGTCCAGGCATCTGAAGCGGAGGAACCAGTAGAAACTCTTGACGAATATCCACTTTTGTCAAAATTTAACCTATCGGGATACTATTCGAATGTATGGGATCACCCAGATCTTTCGGAAATTTTAGTTACGTTAGTCCAAGCATGTGACAAACGAGACTTTCGCCCAGTTGTAGAGTCCGTTCTGCGTCGAAACATGAACATTGATTGCTACCGAACAATTTTATATCTTGCAAAATATCAATGTACTAGCGCTTTCCACGCATTTTTTCCAGCCACACTTAGGCCTTGCAAGGGATATCACTTTTGGTGTCCGCTGGTCCCGTTGCCTATCTTCGATCGCTTATTTCGAGAGGCTGTCAAGAAAGTTCGGTCGAATAATGTTGGGATAGCCCCAATTCACGAAGTGCAAGAAGTTCCACTCGCCTTCCGCTCTGTGTTTGGCCATTTGATGTGAAGGACCACATGATATGGGGATATTTGAATGTCATCGAATTCAACGAGGGCATGTTGATAATTGATTTCGGGTGGACAGGCAGCCTCCTTTCTTAGTTGAGTTAGTTACGGCGTACAATATACACATAAAAAATTTATCGACGGTGAAGCACATCATAATTATAGACTAAATTACTGCTTCTCATCACAAGTGATTCAAACATAACAAAACCAACTAATTAGTATTCCTATTATCGTGAAATATATGATTTACAGGATTTATGATATTGATTGCTGCATTTCACGTTTTATTCTCTTCATTTAGAAATATGGAAGGTAACGAGCACGCAGGTATGTGATTACCGTAACTTGTGCCACATTCCGAAGAATCATTTATAGTTTCGAATCTCTTCGAGTAAGAGGAAAAAAGTCTTCACGCGAAAGAGATTTGCAGATCATGTTCTGCAATTCGGTTTTTTCTTTTCTCCTAGTTCAGGGCGTGAGAGACGATTGAACAGCAGTCATGTTGGCTGCCGACTGCGATGATGGGATTTCGTCGTCGTCTCCGTCATTCGTGTTCAGATCTAGGTATACTCGTGCGGATTCGATTTCCTGCAATTCGGTTTCAAGATTGCTCTTCAGCTCTCTGGCGTACTCTCGCACCTTCCCCAATGCGTTTGGGTCGTTATCTTCAGAGATTTGGATATTAACATCCACTGTTACAGAATTATGCCTTGTATAATGAACGGTGACACCTTCTATACTACGAATCCTGGGATGCATCAACTGAGCTTGATTCCGAACTTGCTGTTCAATGTATGTTGTCGATGGCATATGATCAAGTAGATTTGGCTGCATTGCCAATTCCATTTCTTCTCTGGACAAAGCTTCTATTTTCGATCGGAATTGATCAATCGTCACCATTTCATCGAGTTCAAGATAGCCATCCTTATTCACATCTAGTTCCTCAATTAATCTTTTCACACGATCATAGCTAAGCTGTATATTCAACGTCTTTTCAAGCCCAGCCTTTAGCTCATCAATCGTTAATTTTCCATCGCTGTCTGAATCAAATTTTTCGAAAGCAAGTTTTGCAAACATTGATTCGTCATAGACATATTCTGATTGGTTGTCATAATCCTCCATTAGAGGAGAGATTTCTAGATATGGTTTCGCATGGACAGTTGCTATTATCCCCGACGCTGAAGCATCGTTGCGACGACCACCACGCCTTATGGCTAATTCCCCCAGCAATCTTTGGCGAATTCTTTCTTCTACTGCACTTGAAGCGGTTGTGCTCAAAACGGAAGGAATTTCAACCGTAACGTCTACAGAAGCTGCCGATCCCATTTGCCTTGCGCGAATGCTTGTGATGGCAATGACATCGTCATCGTCAAGTTCGTTCAAAATTTCTGCGATTTCAGCTTGTAAATCGGAATCAGCGCTGTCGGACAGCTGCTTGACGGACTCGACCAAAATTTCTCCGCCAGTCATGCAAATCATACCGGCTACGAGACTAGATGTTCCGAAAAGAACAAAAGACAAAGGCACACATTATTAGTTCAGCACGAACGACAACTTGCAAAATACGACGCAATCATAAATACATTCACAGCACGTCATGCATACTTTGCCAGAAGTGTGTTGTTTACGTACATTCCTGCTGCAGCATCAGCTGCTGGAAAGCCAATCATCGCCCAGGCAATGCTAAATAAGGCTAGGATCGAAGAATACGCATCCGAACGATGGTGCCATGCATTGGCGATCACCACGGGGCTTCGGAGCCGTTCTCCGACTTGTTTTGTGATACGGAATAACCATTCCTTCGATAATATCGACACGAAAGCCATCACCAGAGCGAGTGGACCGGGTAGTTGCACCGGGATAGATGCTGTCGCTGACGCGCTTGCTGCCGTTTGCAAAACTTCCATCAACTGTTTGTTTGCCATCAGGCCAACAGAACCACCAGTCGCTAAAAGCGTCAAAGATAAAAACAGAGACCCGATCGCTTCGAATTTATAGTGCCCATAGGGGTGATCTTCATCCGGTGGTAACCGTGCTACATTGACAGACCATAGTGTAATGAAATCACTGACTAAGTCTGATAGGGAGTGCCCGGCATCGGCAACCAAGGCACTCGAGTGAGCAGTGATTCCGGCACCTAGTTTTCCTACAGACAAAAGAAGATTGACAGCCACTCCGATCCAAGTGACTCGATCGGCGTCGGCCTTGTCAGCGGCAGGTGCCTGTGTATATTGTTTATGCTGATACTCTTGTTGAATTTCGGTCGCGGAAGAATGTTTTCGTATGCCCTCCACGAACTTTCGAAAGTTTTCTACGGATTGCTGTATCGCTCTCGTAATTTTCTTAGCCGACGTCAGGGCAACGCTTGTTACAACAAAGGAAATCCAATCGCCCTGAGAGAGCCCAACAAATCGTTTTGCACCGTTAACATTCGTTGCAGATTGAACAAGTTTTGTACCACAAGTTGCCATCCAACAAAACAGAACAAGAGCTAGCCTACGAAGCAATCGTTTCTTGTCCAGGACCTTTGATCCACCTGAGGCAGAGTGATGATGTTCATGGTGTTCGTGGTGGCTATGAGAGTGGCCCATGTGATATAATCGTGTGTCCGATGAATATAACCTATTGTATTCGTTCCCAAGCGTACTTTTCCTTGTGACTGAAAACATTTCGTGTTGTGGGAACGAAGAAACCTCCTTCGACGGTATCCTATTGACGCTAACATACAGTGGCGACGTATAGGCTGCCACCATCACTGATACCTGATTGTGGTCTTGAACACCAAGAATGACCGCCAGCAGCACTACAAATTTAACGACGAACACCATCTTCAGAGATAAAAAGATGCGGGAAAATCCGTTTCGTATTATTATCGTTGCCATTGCGAGGAAAGCCGTCTCCCGTCTCAATCTCTCTCGATCTCGTCTTCGCCTAAGCCTTACGTTTGGCAAATTAACTGTAGACTATGTAAGTTGTTTGATGCTGTTATGTTTGAGCAGATGTCGAAGAAAGTTTTTGATGCTGGAACTCTTTTTTTGCTGTGGCTTTTGTGATTGTTGTGAAAAAACAGCTTCTTCGCACGCACGAGGCACGCACAAGCGACAATCAAGCGTTGAACTGAGATCATTTGACTAATCAGATTAATCTACTCAGTCGTGCCAAACGCAAGAGGCCCACAACGCTAGGTGAACAGAAAGAAATTTCTAGAAGTATAAACTTTTAGCTTCTTGATTACACAATTTATTCATCGGCATTACACTAAAGTGATATTATGAGTTGACCAATGGAGCGTAAGTAATGCGTTTGATACTGCTTTCACCTAGGCGTTCCAACCGATTGGCTTCATATTCAGCATAGTTTCCAGGGACAAAGTGCCACTTAGAGTCACCCTCACAAGCAAGGATATGTGTGCAAAGCCTATCCAGCATATAGCGATCATGACTAACAACCAGTGCACTTCCCGCAAAATTGAGTAGACCCTCTTCGAGACTTCTCAGTACCTCAACGTCAAGGTCATTAGACGGTTCGTCGAGAATGATCATATTTCCTCCCGCCTTCAGCAATTTTGCGAGCTGGGCGCGGTTTCGTTCTCCTCCACTCAAGTTACCGACCTAAACCCATCCCAAGATTTGAAGTTATTGGTAAGGTTATGTGTGAGACAAAAATAAATGATTGTGTCCAAACTAAGAATTTGGGACAGGTAGAGATACTTTGTCTTACCTTTGATTGTTGGGATTGCCCCTTAAAGCCAAACCATGAAAGATAAGCACGCGAAAGAACTGATTGGGTTCCAAGTTCTATCTCATCCAACCCCTCTGAAATTTCTTGGAAAACCGTCTTATCTGAATCTAATTCGTCCATTCGTTCCTGCCCAACGGAAACCATCTTGACCTGCAAATATAAATGAAACAATAATATTTAGTGAAATTTTTGAATAGCAATGATAAGCAAGTTAGCCAAGATAACCAGAACTTACAGTATCACCGATAGTAATTGAGCCACTATCGGGTTGCTCTTTTCCAATTAGCATTTTGATTAAAGTAGACTTTCCAGCACCTAGCAAATTTAAAAAGATAAGTTTTGTATGAGGTACACAAAAACATACGAAGTGTATCTCCTTTGCCTCACGATAGCTTTGTACGCACCATTTGGTCCCACGACGCCGACAATACCTGCCGGTGGTAAGGAGAAACTTAGATCGTCTATCAATAAGCGATCGCCGAAAGATTTTTTCAGGTTCACAACTTCGACAACTGAAAGCATCGTAATATCCACGGAAGTAAGAATTGATGTGAGGTAATTGCGTACAAAATGCTATACGATGGTTTGGGGATTCAGAACTACCACTTACCTTCATTTCCCAGACGAGGACCGGGTGGAATGTAAATTTGTCCTGCGTTTCTTAATTCGGCAGGCGCCGCTGCGGATAACAACTCTTCGTATCTATTGAGACGTGCTTTGGATTTATTTCCTTTCGCCTTTGGATTTGTTCTAATCCATTCCAACTCATTCGATACCGCTTTAGCTGCTGCCGTGCTTTGTTTCTTTTCTTCCTCGAGACGCTTGTTCTTCATTTCTAAAAAGGTTTCGTAGTTTCCTTCGTGAGGGTATCCCTTGCCACGGTCCAACTCTAGGATCCATCCCGCACAGTTGTTCAAAAAGTAACGATCGTGAGTAATGCAAACGACGGTTCCTTTGAATTTATCTAAATAAGTTTCTAGCCATGCGATTGATTCAGCGTCAAGATGATTGGTTCTGTGTGTACAGTGAGGAAAAGAAAACGAGTGACTTGGTGAGATTCTTCACTGCCGTTTCATTGTCGAAGTAAGACCAAATTCTTCATAATGCACATTTATTCCTAAAACTTCTACTTTCAACAAACTTACGGCTCGTCCAAAAGAAGCATATCGTGATTCTCCAGCAACAATCGACAAAGCGCAGTTCGGCGTTTTTCTCCTCCACTTAAATTCTCAACGAGAGCATCTCCAGCAGGTACCCTAAGAGAATCCATTGCCCTTGACACAACCCTTTCCATTTCCCATAAGTCGCCGGCTTCGATTACGTCATTCAACTTTTCAATATCTTCTAGGATTTGTGTCATCTCCTCATCGGTAATGTCGGGATCTGCTAGTTTCATACTCTTTTCATTGTATTCATCGAGAATGGCTTGCGATGCTTTCATCGCTTCATCGATATTTTCTTGCACTGTTGGATGTTCCAAAACGGGTTCTTGAGGCAAGTATCCAATAGAAGCTCCCGGGAGCGGTCGAGCCAATCCATCGTACTCTTTGTCGACACCTGCCATAATTTTTAGTAGCGTTGATTTTCTTCAGTTTCAATTTATTCACGCATAAGGAAGCAAACGAAACAAGGTTTGGATTTAGTATCACAACCGCAATGAGAAAAATCCGAGGAAAACATTGATTTGATACTTTCATCTTACCCACTTCCATTCAATCCAACGATTCCAATTTTTGCGCCGGGATAAAAACTCAAGTAAATGTCATCCAGAATTTTCTTCGATTTGTCCGGTAACATTTTTGATAAACCGCTTAGAGTAAACATGAACTGTCTTGTGGCCGCATCAAATCGTTGGTCTTTGACAGATTGTTTTTCTTGGCGTGGCTGTTGGCCACCTCCGCCGCCTTTCCTCTTGTTCTTTTTCCCATTTAATACGAGAGCCGAAGTTTTTGGTGGCCCTGTCAGAGACTGAGGAGTGAAGGATTGGGTATGAACCAACAAAGTGGTTATCACCACGTATGCTGGCAGCACAATTGCGCGAGAGTAGACCATGTTTCTCTTTTCCTTTCAGCCAGAGTACAACAATAATGTTATGTGTCAGGATTTGGTTTGTGTTTCATTTCGATCATTTTGATGGAATCTCTATCAACGTCAGTGAGCAGGAATCAGGGGTGGGTACGCAGATATTTTTTGGTGGTGAAATCCAAATCTGCCCCAAATTGATTTTTGAACCAGCGCCCATCACCAGTGTCAGTGGGTATGTTGTTGCTGCAGCATCCACAAAATCAAATACAACATTATTTTGAAAAATTGAAAACAACATCCCAGACCAGTTCCTCACAAGGAATCTGAGTCTAGCCATGGGCTTTGACGAATCCCCACACTGCCCCCCACCACAGCTCCCTCCCTTGCACTCCTGCTGGTGCCACGGCAGCCCTGTGCCCCCAGCTCTTGAGGATAGCAATCTTAGGGTGCGCCGACAAGGAGCTGCACTGAGTCATCATAAGCTCATACGCACCCATCAAGAGCTCCGCTGGGCCTCACATCAATCAGCAATGGCACAGTCCCGCTCCTCAGGCGGGCATGGGTGAGGTCCCAACCCATGGCTGGGTGGGTCAGGCACCTCTCCAATATTTTAGCAGACCTATTCAGAGATAAGAGATAGACACATGACAATGTGGGGAGGTTTGAAAAGTCAGAGTGCGTTGTAATGAACCCATTTACGTTCACACCTAAGATACAATATAGCTATTCCTGTACTCCAAATATAGAGGGATGCAGTGGGAGATAGTCCTCGTCTATAGCGCCATCCATTTTTGCCGGAGATTCAGTGCTCAAAGACTGTTTTACAAGCGCTAGCTATAATTGTGAATCTTGTGGGTCAACGCTGCCAGCATCGTCACGCTTAGAGGTATTAAAGCAAACGGTCTATATCTACCAAAAATTTACGCTCGCTCTTTGTGGGAAGATTGATCGTTTGCGTTATCAATTCCTCCGACAATTCTTTTTGTAAGGGTTGTATATAATTTTTTTCTTTTGAATTGGGGTGTAGCCCTCAAAAGCGTTCGTGTTTTTTGTTTGTGCAAGAGGAATTCGTTCCCGATGTTTCGTATCGCAGCTTTGCAATTTGTGCAAGACATGCTTTTCCGAATTCATAGATGGAGCCAAAGGATACGAGTCTTGTGTTCTTCTAGGGACACTCGTATTGGCGTTGGAACGGTTTGGAAGGGTTTCCCTATTGTGCAATCGATTATTTTTGTATGTGTCTTGAATCAATGTTTCTCTTGGAGGTTGTAATGATTTAATCTGTGCAAATCCAAGGGGTTTTGTATTCGATCTCATCGTGGTATGACTGCTGGGCGTATTGACTTTTTGTGTGTTCCTTATTACGTCATCATTAGTCGGATATTGTAACTTCCTCTTTCGTTCTGATTTGTACGGGTTGTGCACGTTCACTCTCTTTTTCTGTGATCGCTGATTCCCATCCAGTGAACCAGTCTCCACGACATTGTCTTGGAGATCTCGTTTCATGATATTTGGAGTGCTCATTAGAGCAGATGTATTGATGCTATCATTATTACCACAACTATTACTTTCCTTGGTATCGATTGTGGAGGTTTGCTCGTGTTGGTCATGAATGCCATCATCAGCGTAAATACGACGGACACCAATTTTACGAGGCGAGGACGACAAAGGTTTCTTCATACGCTTGCGACCTTCGGCAATAAGCGCAGTGAAGCTAGATTTGAACTTTGCGTCAAACATTGCGTTACCGCTACTAGTTGCGCTGAGTGTTTTGTCGTTTCTCTTGTTTTCATCATCAAGCAATGAAGAAGTTAATTTCTTCATGTATTTCGAGTCATTGATCTTTCCGCTCATCATATCGCGTGATTTTTCTTCCCGCTGCATTCTCTCTTTCTTTTTGAATTTCGATACCAATTCTGATGGTTTGGCAGGTATGTCTATGGTATCAAGCTCTGCATTCCACATGCATTCAAAAAATCGCAATCGATCAATTAGTTCTTGTTCATTTCCAGATGATGACAAGTTGTATTCCTTGCAAATCTTCTGAAGCTCCTTCTTGCCATTCTTTTGTATTGCTGCGTAGTTTCTTGAACGAAATCTCTTCCTGATCGGCGATTCGTCCTTGAAAGATCTCGACTCGGAACACAACGGCAACTGCAGTGATCTAGCTTTGAATTCTTTAACCTTGATCTGCATTTCACGATTTACGAGCAATGCCTTCGTTACATCATTACCGGCAGCTTTTCGACACAGAGGGCATTCCTTCTTCGATTGATGATGAAGTCCCGGACGAGAAGTGGTAAGCCAATAAGAACGGATGCATATGGAACAGTAAGTGTGGCCACAAGCTTTCAGAGAAACAGCATTCGCAAATATGTCACCGCATATTGAGCACTCCAATTCCTCCGGAATATCGACATCGTTCCGGGAAATGTCAATCTTGCTTGTCATTTTCACTCCTGATGTTTTCTGATCTACGAGGAATGAGAATTTGTAACGATAGTGTCGCCGTGATGATGATTGATGATCATGATCGCTTCAATTGTGGGATCGTCAAATCGTCATTGCGGAAGGAAAAATCTGGTGGAATTTAACCTTAACCTTAGCATTATAGCAAAAATCAAATTCCTTCTTGCACGTGCTAATTTGAATTTTAGTTTTTCGAAATTCTTGTCATAAATTAGTTGAACTTTAGTTTCTTTTATTAATAAGGCCATCTAGCAATAATTTTCGCAAGATCAGTGAAAATACCGTAGAATTATTTTCGTCAAAGTATCGATTCTCGTTCATCTGAATTTAATGCGAGAGTAACTCCTACAAGTCCATTTTTCTATAATTAGATTGTTTACATTCCAATTTAAAAGATCTATGACACTCAGTTGAGATCATTAATATTCTTAGGGCG
>Ga0115013_10000699_pt1 | contig 19866 bp, 23 predicted proteins | sample SouAtlMetagenome_2_FD_88686 | JGI IMG/M metagenome (GOLD analysis project Ga0115013, IMG submission 88686) | Marine eukaryotic phytoplankton communities from Atlantic Ocean - South Atlantic ANT15 Metagenome | ecosystem: Environmental > Aquatic > Marine > Oceanic | place: South Atlantic Ocean...
CCATTAACCGAATCAAAGTTAGATGAATCACCTAGTGTTTCTCCTAATGGGAATGTGATAATCTATGCAATAACTGATGAAAAATCTGGGATGATAGCTGGGGTAACGCTTAGTGGAGCAACTTTTGTACTTCCCTCAACTTATGGAAAAGTAAGAGAGCCTGCATGGTCAGGATTTTTAAGATAAATTAGGAGACACAAAATATGAAAAGTAATAAAAAATTATTAATATCTTTTTCTTTAGTAGGACTATTCTTGGCATCTTGCAGTAGTGTTCAAGTAACAGAAGAGGCTGTTTATGAAGATTCTATTCAAAGCATAGAAGTTACTTCTAACAGAACTACAGAATCAGTTCCATCTGAATCAAGAGCAGTTGTTGCAAATGCAACAGTATATTTTGAATTTGATAAATATAATCTTTCCACAAGATCCATTCAAACTCTTCAAAGTATTTCTGATCTAATGTTAGAGAATACCTCAATAGATATTACGTTAGCTGGTCATGCAGACGAAAGAGGCACTAGAGAATATAATCTAGCTCTAGGTCAAAGAAGAGCCGAGAGTGTTGCAGACTATCTTGTTCTCAAAGGTATTTCTAGATCAAGATTAACAATAAAGAGTTACGGAGAGGAGATGCCAGCTGTCTCTGGATCTAATGAAAGATCATGGGGTAGAAATAGAAGGGTAGAAATTAATTAACTCAAATAATGCTTAGGATCAGCTTTAATCAATATTTATCGTTAATTCTATCAGTTATATTTCCTATATTTCTTATAGCTCAAGATAGATCAACTGAATCAGATATTCTTTTTCTTAAGATTCAAGAATTAGAAATGGAAATGGCAAATCTTAGAAATGAACTTGAAGCTCAAGACTACCTTATTCAAAAATTGATAAAAGAATCTGTGCAAGATGAGCAATTAGAATCTAAAGAAAGTGAAGTATTTGATTCAAGTATAGCTGATGAAGTATACAGATTTGATGGTATTAATGATTCTAAGAGTATCGAAGAGATTTATGACGAAGCCATAAAATCTCTAGCAAACGAAGATTATGTAGCTGCAAAAAAATTATTTTCATTTTTAATAGATAATTTTACTGATCCAGAAAAGCTGCCTTTATCATTATTTTGGCTTGGAGAGATTGAATTTTCTGAATTTAATTATGATAAGAGTAAAGATCACTATATTGAATTAATCTCATCCTATGAAAATCACTGGAGAGTTCCTTTAGCACATAAGAAAATAGGTGATATTTTTTTAAAAAAAGGCGATATCAAGATGGCAAAAGAAAAATATCAATATGTAATAAGAGAATTTCCTAACAATCCCGCATCATCTATGTCTTTGCAAAGTATAGAAGATATGGAATAATCACCATTTTTTATAAGATGTTAAATCTAGGGTCGCTAGCTCAGTTGGTAGAGCAGTTGGCTTTTAACCAATTGGTCACAGGTTCGAATCCTGTGCGACCCACCATTTTTAACTCTAATAATTTGTATTATCAATATATAGTATTTTTTAAGAAACTATTAATATGGTAAGTATCTTAAATAAGCTTAATCAAACTTTTACTAAACAGTCACTACTTGCGAGTATTTTCTTCTTTTTTGTTTTATCTTCTTGGTACGTATTAAGGCCAGTAAGGAACGAGATGGCAGTAGCAAATGTAGATAATTTACCTTTATTGTTAGCAATAGGGGCTATTGCAATGCTTCTAGTGAACCCAATTTATTCTTGGGCAGCTTCTAAAACAAATTTAAGAAAATTACTTACATACTGTTACTTATTTTTTATTTCTAATCTACTTTTATTTTTATTTGCATGGAGAATATTAGACTTACAGGGAGTTGTTTGGTTAGGTCGTACTTTTTACATTTGGTGTAATATTTATTCTTTTTTTGTTGTCTCTATTTTTTGGGTTGTAATTATTAATGTATTCAGATCATCCAAGACAAGAAATTTTTATGGTGTGATTATGGCTGGTGGATCTGTAGGAGCATTTGTTGGTTCAGAGATCTCAAAACAATTTTCTAGTTCTTTTAATAATTATGGACTTGAATTTTTTAGTATTTCCGCAATGATCTTGCTATTTTTTGGTCTATGCACAGGTTTATTACTGATCTACTCAACACAATCAAAAAATAATGGACAATCTGTTGAACCACTTGGTGGAGCAAGTCTTGATGGTATTAGAAATGTTTTATCACAAAAAGATATTAGATCTATTGCTATATATGTATGGCTTTTTACTGGCTTGATGACAATTCACTGGATGACTGCCATATCTATAATCGATGCTTGGTCAAGTGACTCTGTTCAAAGGATTGCTCTATTTAGTCAAATAGAGCAGATTGTTACAATCTTAACTCTGCCCACCCAACTCTTATTAACGTCAATAATAATTAACTTTTTAGGAGTAAAAAGAATATTATTTTTATATGGCATAGCATTTTTTATTATTTACATAAGCTATGCAATTTCACCAACAATTTCTATAGTGATTTTTGCAACTGTCTTCTTAAGGCTATTTGAATATGCTATAAATAAACCAACAAGAGAAATTGTATTTAGTCATTTAAATCAAAATGATAGATATAAGTCATCTGTGTTTATCGATACTTTTTTTACAAGATTAGGCGACTTATCAGGAAGTTTATTTATAACATTTGGTCAATTTGTGGGTATAGGTTTTTCTATTATTCCAATATTAGCAATACCAATAACAGGAATTTTTTCTTACTTTGGTATCAGAATTGCAAAGGAAAGAGATATTTATTGACCTCTAGAGCCCTGTATTTTTTTTCGAGTGGCATTAATTTTGGTCATTATTGATTCAGATATTTGAAAATTATTTTCAGTAAGCTTTAAAGCAAATTGAAGTTGATTAAGCGCATCATCATATTGCCCCAATAATAAGAAATACTCAGCTCGACTTCTATGATAGCCAATAACATTTTTGCTATCTCTTTGAATTTCAGAAAGATAAAGCCATAAATAAGGATCACTATTTCTTCTAAGAAGCTGATCTCTTATTAGTTCCTCTGCAGCAAAAAGTTCTTTTTTATAAGAAAGAATTTTTGCCTTTAGAACTGATAATGGAAAATTTTTTGGTGATATTATTAATGCATCATTTACAATTTTTAAAGCTTTTTCAGCTTTGCCATCATCTAACAAAATTTCAGCTTTGGTATTCTGAAGTATTAAGTTTTTGGGATATTCATTTGCTAGATTATTGATTATTTCTAGGCTTTTTAAGTTCTGATTACCCATTTTATAAGCTATTGCCAAAGCATATCTGTTTTGATTTGAAGGATCACTTCGTATAAGACCTTCCATTTTTCTAATGGCATTTAAAGGTATTTCCTCATATTTCATGTGAAGCCTTCCTCTAATAAATTGATAATCGAGTGAATCTTTTTTACTATTTTTTGATTCAATTTGATCAGCAGCATTAAAAGCATCAGCAACTCTAGAGGAAGAGATGGGATGAGTTAATAAGAATTCAGGAATATTATCCCCAGCCAGTCTTCTAATTTTAGCCATTTGCTCAAACATTTCTCCCATACTGCTGGGATCGTACTGAGCATTGATCAAATTATTAAAACCCACTCTATCAGCCTCTCTTTCAAAAAGTCTGCTATATCTAAGACTCTGTTGTTGAATGAATGCTGGTCCAGACATGAAAGCTCTAGGATCATTTGTTGCCACAGCAGCAGCCATAGCAGAAACCATTATTAAAACAGACGCTAAATTATTGTCTTGTGAATAAAGAACATTTCTAGCAAAGTGTCTTTGACTTAAGTGTGCCAGTTCATGAGCAAGAACTGATGCAAATTGACCTTCATTTTCAGCATACAAGAATAAACCACCATTAATACCTATTACTCCGCCAGGAGCAGCGAATGCATTTAATGATTTATCATCAATAAGTAATATATTAAAGTTCCTATCTTCAACTTGACTGTACTCTGAAAGTCTATAAATGAGCAATTCTGAATATTCTTGAATTAAGGGATCAGCTATTAATGGCGCCTGACTGTATACTTGCTTTAAAAATTCATTACCTATTATCCTTTCCTGCTCCGAAGATACAGCTCCTGAGACTCTATCACCCAACTCGGGTAAGGATAAATCCATTGCCGGATTGGCAAATAAATTAATTGATATTGATAAATATAAGATATAAAAAAAGTTTTTCATTTCACAAATTTTTAAACTAATAATATTTGACTAACTAACAAAACTAACACATTAAGAGTATATTAGATTAATATGACCACAGAATTAGTTAATTATATATTTATTATCAGACAAAATTTTTTTTTAATGGTTTTATTTATTCTTAAAAAGAGTGAGGTATCAAGTTGCAAATGAGTGATTTATTACTGACAAATGCACTATGGTTTATTGCTTTAGGCTTATTCGCAGGAATGGGGTATTTTTTCTTTTCGCAATCCGTAAAAAAGCTTTTTGTTAATGAAGAAACAATAGTTTTTTCATTAATCTTAGTGCTTGCACTGGTAGCTTTGTCTTTATTTGGAAGCATTTTATCTCCATTCTTGATTAGCGTTATAGTTGCTTACTTATTGGTTGGTTTGCAGGCAAGATTAGAAGGATATGGACTAAAAACCAAGACAGCTTTAATCACTACATATTTATTCTTTTTAGTTGCCACTACTGCTTTATTAGTTTACCTAGTCCCGCTTATATACGAACAATTGCAAGCTCTTGTTTTAGAATCACCAAGGCTTGTAAATGAGCTAATTATTTTTATCCAGGCTGTGCCAAGCAATTATCCTGATCTTATTTCACCAGAACAAATTGCATCATTTTTTGAGAATATCTCGGCTGAAATTACAGGATTTACTCAAAATTTAGTTAAAACATCAATTACAGGGATTCAGGGGACTATAACTCTTGTAATGTATCTTATTCTTTTCCCAGTGCTTGTTTATTTCTTTCTTTTTGATAGAAAAAATATTATTAACGGTTTAATGGAGATGATACCTGGAGAGAGGCAGATACTTTCAAATGTATGGTCTGAAATGGATAATCAGCTAAGTAATTATGTTAGAGGAAAATCAATTGAAATTTTAGTTGTTGGGATAGCATCGGCAATCATATTTGCTTCATTAGGGTTAAATTATACGGCTTTGCTTTCTGTTTTAGTTGGCGTGTCTGTCCTAATCCCATATGTTGGCGCTTTCTTAGTTACTATTCCGGTTTTAGTGGTGGGATTAATACAGTTTGGATTAACTGCAGACTTTTATATCCTAACCGGCCTTTATTTATTACTTCAGGCTTTAGATGGAAATTTGTTAGTACCCTTAATATTTTCTGATGCAGTAAAATTACATCCTGTTGTAATTATATTAGCTGTTTTTGTTTTCGGAAGCATGTTCGGTTTTTGGGGAGTATTTTTGGCAATACCAATAGCAACTTTTATTAAAGCTATATGGAATGCTTGGCCATCTCAAGCTTAGTTAAGAGACTTTATTTCCTCTAAAACTTCAGCAACGTGACCCTTAACCTTAACTGCTCGCCATTCTCTAACGACTTTTCCATCTTTGTTGATGATAAATGTACTTCTATCAACACCGATATACTCTCTACCATACATAGACTTTAACTTCATTACATCAAATGCTTTACATACCTTTTCATCAGGATCAGAAAGTAGTTCAAATGGAAAATCTTGTTTCATTTTAAAATTTTCATGAGATTTTATAGAATCTCTTGAAACGCCAATAATTTCGGTATCATGTTTCTGAAATTCTGAATACGAATCTCTGAATTCCTGGCCTTCAGTTGTGCAACCTGGAGTACTATCTTTTGGATAAAAATATATAACAAGATTCTTGCCCTTAAAGTCTTCAGATGAAATGGTTTTATTGTTTGTACAATCTGCTTTAAATTTTGGTGATTTTTTACCAACTAATTTTTTTGTCATTTTCTTTCCTTAATAGATATTGTGAAATGGTGTATAGTCATATTCTTTACTGAAATAAATATTCATGCAAGCTCTTAAAGGAAGTTTAGTAGCTCTGGTTACACCGTTAAATGCAAATGATAATGTAGATTTTGCTGCTTTAAAAGATTTAGTGACATGGCATATTGATCAGGGTACGCATGGAATAGTTTCAGTAGGAACAACTGGAGAAGCTCCAACTTTAAGTGTTATTGAGCACATTGAAGTAATATCAAAGACGGTTGAATATGCTAATGGAAAAATTCCTATAATTGCGGGAACAGGAGGCAATTCCACACGAGATTCTATAGCTTTAACTAAACAAGCTAAAGAAGTTGGTGCTGATTTCTCGTTGCTTGTTACACCTTATTATAATAAGCCTACTCAACAAGGTTTGATTACGCATTATTCAACAATAGCTGATTCAGTGGATATACCTCAGATTATCTATAACGTTCCCACTAGAACGGGCTGCGATATTTTGCCTAAAACTGTAAAAACTCTTGCTAGGCATCAAAATATTGTTGGTATAAAAGAAGCTCTTGATGACATGCAAAGAATTCAAGATTTGATAGATATAAAGAGTGAATTGAAAAATAAAAAAAATTTCTATGTTTATTCGGGTGATGATCCTACATTTCTTAATTCTATGAAGCTTGGATCAGATGGTGTCATCTCTGTTGTAGCTAACGCAATACCCAAACAAGTATCAGATATTTGTAACTTAGCAATAGAAAATAATTTTTCTGAGGCGCGACAGATAAATTTGATTTATGAAAAATTTTATAATTTATGCTTTATTGAATCTAACCCAATACCTATAAAGTGGATTTTATTCAAGTTGAAAAAAATACAAAATAATATTCGTCCACCATTAACTACTCTTAATGAAACTTTTCATCAACAGATCGTGTCAGAGATGGTAAAATTAAATTTATTATGAAAAATATAGTCACAATTCTTATTGCATTTAGTTTTATTACATCTTGTTCATATATTACTGGACCAGAGGGACTTTTTCCTGAAACAAAATATGATTTTATGGAAGAAGAAATTGCACCAAGTTTAAATATTCCCGAAGAGCTAGATAATATTGATAAAGAAAATCATTACCCAATAGCTTATCTTGTAAATAATAATATGACTAAAGATGTCCCAAGGCCTAGGCAGGTCTTTTCGTCAGGAGGCGCGTCAGAAGTTCAATTAAGAAGATTGGGTGAATTAATGTGGGTTTATGTTGAAACACTTCCTTCAACAGCTTGGCCAATCTCAAAAAATTATTGGGAAACTTCAGAATATAATATCATTTCAACAGATGCCGAAACCGGAATCATTAAAATTGAGATTGATGAAAATTCAAGTTATGAGATGGTTGTTGAACACGGCATTAAAGAAGCCTCAACTGAAATCTTTCTTAAGCAAGTGAACAACGAAAATGAAAATATAACTGATATAGAGACAATTAAACCAGAGTTTCAGAAGTTAGTAGATTATTTAGCAGCCTCTGTTGAGAATTTTTCTGGTACATCTCTTGCCGCACAAAGTTTAAATGAAAAGAAAAAGGCAAGAATTTTTACTCAAAATGATCAAACTGTAATAGAGCTTGACTTAACCTACCCAAGAGCATGGTCAGCAGTTAGTAGAGCTTTAACTGCAGGAAATATTATCACCAATGATAGGAATAGAGACGAAGGAATTTTTTATGTAAGTTATGCCACTGAAGTCAAACCAGGATTCTTTTCCTTCTTATCTTTTGGACAAGACGAGAATGAAGAAGGGCTTGTCCTTGGTGACGAAGCGGCATTTGAAATAAAAGTTCGATCAGCTGGATCAAAAACAATTATCACTGCAGAGGCATCAAACGGCAGCATCGAAGATGCTGAAACACTATTATCTAAAATAAATGAGTCACTAAGCTAATGAATAAAATAAATGAAATTACTACTGGTAAAGCTAAATCTTTATATACAACTGATGCACCTGATCAGTTAATAATGCATTTTAGGGATGATACTTCAGCTTTTGACGGTAAGAAGAAAGAAGCTCTTTTAGGAAAAGGCGCTGTTAATAATCAATTCAATGCATTTATCATGAAGCATCTTGAATCAAAGGGTATCAGCACTCATCATATTGATGTTTTAAACTCAACAGATTCACTGGTTCATAAGTTAGAAATGTTTCCTATTGAGTGTGTTGTTAGAAATAGGGCAACAGGATCCATATGCAGAAGACTCGGAACAGAGGATGGCTTAATATTGGATACACCTCTATTTGAATTCTTCTTAAAGGATGATGATTTAGGTGATCCGTTAATTACAGACGAACATATTTTGTCCTTTGGTTGGGCAAAAGCAGATGATATAAAACAAATGAAAGAAGTTACCCTTGAAATTAATTCAATTCTTTGTGAGCTTTTTCTTAACAGTAATTTAATATTAGTTGATTTTAAAGTTGAATTTGGTATCTGTAATAATAATTTACTTTTAGCAGATGAATTTACTCCTGATGGATGCAGACTTTGGGATACCGAAACATTAGCTAAGATGGACAAAGATAGATTTAGACAAGGTTTAGGTGATGTCGTTGAATCATATCATCAAGTAGCAGATAGATTAGGCATGAATATTAAACTTGACTAAATAAGTCAAGTATTTATAATTGTCGCGTGAAACTCACCACCAAGAGCAAATATGCTGTAAATGCGCTGACTGAACTCTGTTATCTACAGGAAAGTGGTCCTGTAAAACTTTCAGATATTTCAAATCGTCAAAACATAGAAATATCTTATCTGGAGCAACTATTTAGGAAGCTGAGAATAGCGGGAATTGTAGAAAGTGTTAGAGGTAGAAAGGGTGGTTATGTTTATGCGAAAGATCCATTATTTATATCAATTAAAGAAATAATGGACGCAGTTGATGAAGATTTAGATGCAACAAGTTGTAATGGAAGTTCTTCATGCCATCATGGCAACAAATGCAATGCTCACAACTTATGGAGTGAATTGAACGATGTTGTAGATTCATTTCTTAGCAATGTAACTATTTCGAACTTAACTCAAAAAAATAGTTCAAATATACAAATTAAGGAGATACTTTAATGCAAGCCATTTCGAAATCAACAATTTATTTAGATTATGCGTCTACAACTCCAGTTGATCCCAGAGTTGCAAATAAAATGATGAATTTCCTTACACCGCAAGGAGAGTTTGGTAATCCCGCCTCAAGATCTCACAGATTTGGATGGGCTGCAGATGAAGCTGTAGAAGAGGCAAGATCTCATGTTGCTAACTTAGTAAATTGTGATCCAAGAGAAATTGTATGGACATCTGGTGCAACAGAAGCAGATAACCTTGCAATAAAAGGAATTGCAAGATTTTATAAATCAAAAGGCAATCATATTATCACCTCTAAAATTGAGCATAAGGCAGTTCTTGATCCATGCAGACAATTAGAGCGTGAAGGTTTTGAAGTAACATACCTAGATCCAGATGAGGGAGGTATTATCACGCCTGAAGCTATAAAAAATGCTTTACAAGACAACACTGTTTTAGTCTCTGTTATGCACATAAATAATGAGCTAGGGACAATAAATGATATTAGCAGTATTGGAAAAGTTGTAAAAGATCATGGTGCATTTTTTCATGTTGATGCAGCTCAAAGCACCGGAAAAGTTGAAATAGATCTATCTATTTTACCTGTTGATCTAATGTCTTTTTCTGCACATAAAACATATGGACCCAAGGGAATTGGCGCATTATATGTAAGAAGAAAACCTCGAGTTAGAATTGAGGCAATGATACATGGTGGGGGACATGAAAGAGGGATGAGATCAGGAACCCTTGCAACTCATCAAATAGTTGGAATGGGCGAAGCTTTCAGATTAGCTCAAAAAGAAATGAAAGCAGATATTAAAAAAATTAATATTTTTCATAAACGCTTTCTTAAAGAAGCAATGAAGATAGAACACGCCTATATTAATGGAGATGTAAATAATAAGGTACCAAATATATTAAATATAAGTTTTAATTTTGTTGAAGGTGAATCGCTGATAATGGGATTAAAAGATATTGCTGTTTCTTCAGGTTCTGCATGCACCTCAGCCAGCTTGGAACCCTCATATGTTTTAAGAGCGTTAGGAAGAAAAGATGAATTAGCACATAGCTCAATAAGATTTTCTTTTGGAAGGTTTACCGAAGAAGATGATGTAAATCGTACCATTGAAATTTTAGGCAATGTTGTAGAAAGATTAAGGGAGTTATCTCCACTATGGGAAATGCATTTAGATGGTATTGATCTTGATGCTGTGGAGTGGGAAACACATTAATAATACTTATAGGAGTATAAAATGGCATACAGTAAAAAAGTTGTTGATAAATTTGAGAATACTTTAAATAATCCTCAAGCGTTTAAAGTTGGAAAATTTGATCCAAAAGAAGTCAATGTAGGAACAGGAATGGTTGGAGCTCCTGCATGCGGTGATGTTATGAAGCTACAAATAAAATGTGAACAAAAAGGAAATACACATATTATTAAGGATGTTAAATTTAAGACATATGGCTGCGGTTCAGCAATAGCATCTTCAAGTGAGTTAGTAGAAATGCTTATAGGTAAAACTTTAGAAGAGGCTAAAGAAATAAAAAATAAAGAAATAGTAGATGCTTTAGAGCTGCCACCAATAAAAATACATTGTTCAGTTTTAGCAGAGGATTCCATTAAACAGGCTATTAAAGATTTTGAATCAAAGCAGTAAAAAGATGAAAACTTTTAACCCAACAGAATTAAATTTTTCAGAAAGTGCAATTGAGCATTTTAATAATAGTCTGAAAAAAAGAGGATATGGGAATGGTATTCAGATTGGTGTTAGAAAAGCTGGATGTTCAGGTTATGAATATTTTTTTGATTTTGTGGATGAAGTCGATGACGATCATATTCTTTATGAAAAAAGTAATTGTAAAATTTACGTTGATAAAAAAAGCTTAGATTATTTAAAAGGTACTATGGTAAATTTTACACATAATGGTCTTAATAAAGGTATTCAATTCGATAATCCAAATGCAAAAGCTGTTTGTGGATGTGGTGAAAGCTTCACCATATAAGTATTATGGCAAAAATAAAGATTTGGCCTCATGAAGAGTTATGCCCCAATGGGGCGGTTATAGAAACATTGCCTGATGAAACAATATGTGAAGCAGCTCTTCGAGAGGGTATTAAGATTGAACACGCGTGTGAGATGTCTTGTGCCTGCACGACATGTCATTGCATTGTAAGAAAAGGTTTTGAAAAATTCGATGAAGCATCTGATATCGAAGAGGATATGCTTGATAAAGCATGGGGTCTAGAGCAAACATCACGCTTAAGTTGCCAAGCGATACCGCCAATAAATGAAGAAATTGAAATTGAATTACCAAAATATAATATCAATATGGTTTCAGAGGATCATTAATGAATAAATTAGATTGGTTAGACGTAAATGATATAGCTATTGAATTGTATGATAATTATCCAGAAATTGACCCGCAATGGATAAGTTTTCCTGATTTACATAAAAAAATATGCGATTTGGATTGTTTTTTTGGGGATCCAAGTAAATCAAATGAGCAAATACTTGAAGCTATTCAGATGACATGGATAGAAGAATATAAATAAGTCTCTTATAATAGCCAAAATTTTTTATAATAAGGATTAATATGAATACACAAAGAACACTTTCTATCATTAAACCAGATGCAGTTTCAAAAAATGTAATTGGTAAAATAATTACTAGATTTGAAGAAAATGGTTTAAAGATGGTTGCAGGCAAGCTGCTATCTCTTTCAGAAAAGGAAGCTTCAGGATTTTATGCTGAGCATGAGGGGAGACCATTCTTTCCTGCTTTAATAGAATTTATGACGTCTGGTCCAATTTTTGTTCAGGTGTTGGAAGGTAACAATGCAATTTCAAAAAATAGAGAATTGATGGGTAGCACTAATCCTGAGGAAGCAGAGCCAGGAACTATAAGAGCTGATTTTGCTAAAAGTATAGATGCGAATGCAGTCCATGGATCAGATTCAGCGGAAAGCGCTGAAAGAGAAATCAACTATTTTTTCAATGAAGATGAGATTGTTTAAGAATTACTTTGCAAAATAAAAAAAATTTACTAGGCCTCTCACAAAAATCTTTAGAGTTATTTTTTAAAGATATAGGACAGCCTACCTTTAGAGCAAAACAGCTTATAAAATGGGTCCATCAAAAGGGTGAGATCAATTTTGACGTCATGACTGACTTCAACAAAAACCTCAGAGAGGAATTAAAAAGCATAGCTGTTATTGAGCCACCAAAGGTTCTTAAAGTACTCACGTCTGATGAAGGTACAAAAAAATATCTTATAGAGCTGAGTTCAGGATCGTCTGTGGAGATGGTGCGTATACCAGAAAAAAAGAGAATGACTTTATGTATATCTTCTCAGGCTGGCTGCGCTCTTCAATGCACATTTTGTGCAACTGGCGCTCAGGGCTTTGATAAAAATCTTACATCTGATGAAATTATAGGCCAAGTTTGGCTTGCCAATTTTCATGATAAGGATCTGAAGCCCATTACAAATGTTGTCTTTATGGGAATGGGCGAGCCACTGCTTAACTTTGATCCTGTAATAGAATCTGTTGAAATTATGAGAGACCAACTTGCATATTCATTATCGAAGAAGAGAATAACGATTAGCACATCAGGTATTGTTCCACAAATTAATAAATTAGCTGGGATTACTGATGTTTCCTTAGCAATATCTCTTCACGCTCCAGATAATCAGCTAAGAGATATTATTGTTCCTATTAATAAAAAATATCCAATAAAACAATTGCTAACTTCATGTCAGAATTATTTATCTCAACAGACAAGTAAGAGCAACATTACAATAGAATATATTTTAATTGACGGAATTAATGATTCAATTAAGCATGCAGCAAGTCTTTCAAAAATTTTATCTAATTTGTCTTGTAAAATTAACCTCATACCTTTTAATCCATTTGATGGAAGTGAATACAAAAGATCAACAAATAAAAATATTTATGCTTTCAAAGATTACCTAATACAAAAGGGTTATATAACCACACTACGAATAACCAGAGGTGATGCAATTGATGGTGCATGCGGTCAGCTGGTTGGCAATCTAAAAAATACAGTTAAAGGAAAAGGGGTTATAAAACACACCAGTATTCATTAATCTTTAGATGGCAAAGAAATTGAAGCTACAAAAACTTGGACTTAAGTTTCAAGAAATAAGATCTGATAACAATCTGAGTATTGAGGAAGTCTCAAAAAAAATAAACGTAAATACTAAATTTTTAAAAGCTATAGAAGATGATAACTATGATGTATTTCCAGCAAGAACTTTTGCCAAAGCTTATTATTACAAATATGCTGACTTTTTAAAAATATCTGATGAATTTCCAGTTAAGCTTAAAGCTGAATCTATACAGTCAAAAAAAACAAATAAAAAATACCGTATATCATATATTTATAATAATATAAATATATTATTTTTTGCATTATTTATTATCATATCCCTAATTTTTCTATTAAATAATATTGAGCCAGCTGATAAAGCTAGTGAATTTTTACCGATTGAAAATCAATTAATAAAAGACTCTTTAGAAGAATTTAATAACCAACCTAAAAAGATTACCCCAATAGCTCCAAAGAAAAACTTAGAATTATTTTTTATTGGAGAATGTTGGGTAGAAATATATACCGATAATACCGAACCTTTAATCTATAAACTATATAATAAAGATGAAAAATTAATATTAGAATTAGAAAAAAGCTTTACACTTATTGTAGGCAATACTGATAATGTTGTTGCAAGATACTTAGGATCAAATATTGATTTAAAGAAGAATGCTAATGAAAAGAAAGTAAGTATAAATATATTTAAAAATGAGCGATTGGATTAAAAGAAAGCAGACTAAGACTGTTAACGTTGGTGGTGTTCTTGTGGGTGGAAATAATCCAATTGCAATTCAGTCCATGACAAATACAAATACTTGCGATGTTATTTCAACTGTCAAACAGATAAATGATTTAAAAGCAGCAGGCGCAGATATAGTCCGAGTTTCCGTTCCAGGTTTTGACGAAGCGGCAGCATTTAAAGAAATAAAAAAAGCTGTAGATATCCCGATAGTAGCTGACATACATTTTGATTATAAAATTGCTCTTGAAGTCGCAGATAGTGCAGATTGCTTAAGAATTAATCCAGGAAATATAGGAAAAATTGATAGAGTAAGCGAGGTAATTAAGTCTGCTATTGATAACGATATTCCAATTAGAGTTGGAGTAAATGCAGGCTCATTAGAAAAAGACTTACAAAAAAAATATGGCGAACCTAATGCTGATGCGCTTGTTGAGTCTGCTTTACGTCATGTTGAAATTTTAGATAATTTTAATTTTGAAAATTATAAAATGAGCTTGAAAGCATCGAATATTGAGATGACTGTCGATGCATATAGAAAGATTTCAAATATTATTGAACAGCCTCTGCACCTGGGTATTACCGAAGCTGGAAGTTACAGAGCGGGAACAGTTAAGTCTTCAATAGGTGTAGGAATGCTTCTTTCAGAAGGTATTGGCGATACAATCAGAATTTCTTTAGCATCTGATCCAGTAGATGAGATTAAGATTGGTTGGGATATTCTAAAAAGTCTTAATATTAGAAGTAGAGGAGTAAAGATAGTTGCATGCCCCAGCTGTTCTAGACAAAATTTCAATGTTATCGAGGTAGTAAATGCTCTTGAAGAGAGATTTGAAGATATATCTGATGATATTGAGGTAGCTATTATTGGCTGCTATGTTAATGGACCTGGTGAGTCTAAAGCAGCTGATATTGGCCTTACTGGAGCATCTCCAAAAAACTTACTATATATTGATGGAATACCTGATAAAAAGATTGCGAGTGAGCATTTAATTGATGAATTAGAAGCCCAGGTTAGACAAAAATTATCACAAAGAGATGATAGTAATGTTATTGTAAGAGGATAAATGACAAAGATTAATTCACTTAGAGGTATGCCAGATTTATATTCTGATGATTTAATCAGTTGGACACCAGTAGAAAAAAAACTTGAAGAAATATTTAAATCTTATTCAATTAAAGAATTAAGAACCCCAATCTTGGAATACACTGATTTATATAAAAGATCAGTTGGAGACACCTCTGATATTGTTAATAAAGAAATTTATTCATTTAATGATAGAAATGATCAAAGTATAAGTCTTCGTCCTGAAGGCACAGCTGGTGTTATTAGATCAGTCATTGAAAAAAAATTAGAACAACAACAATCAAAAATTTGGTATATGGGACCAATGTTTCGCTATGAAAGGCCGCAAAAAGGAAGATATAGACAATTTCATCAGGCTGGAATAGAGTTATTGGGTTATGAGCAAGGTCAATCAGATTTTGAAATTATTGCTATAACATGTTCAATTATTAACGATTTAAAAATTAAAGACGCTAAGATTAAAATTAATCATCTTGGTGATAGCAATTCTAAAATAAAGTTTTCACAAGCACTAATTGAATTTCTAGAGCCATTTAAAAAAGAGTTAGGCGCAAAAGACCAAGATCGACTCGAAAAAAATCCTTTAAGAGTACTTGATTCAAAGGATGTAAATACACAGAAAATATTAGAAGGGGCTCCGTCTTTAAATAATTTTATTTCTGCTTCAGCAAATAAACTCCTTGATCAATTGCAAGAAACGTTTAGCTCATCATGTGCTATCGAGATTGATAATAGTCTTGTGCGAGGATTAGATTATTATACTGGCTTAGTTTTTGAAGCCACTTCCAAAAATTTAGGTGCTCAAGATGCATTTATTGGTGGTGGGAGATATGACAATCTTTCTAGTGCGCTTGGAGGCAAGAACCTTCCTGCGATAGGCCTAGCAATCGGAATAGAAAGATTAATATCAATTGCTTCAATTAATAACACAATTGAGAAAAAAATTATCTTTATAACTTCTACTAGTAATATTGCCCCATTAGCATTTAAAATAGCCAACCAGTTGAGATCTTCAAATCCATCTATTGCATTAGACATGGATCTAACGGATTCCAGCTTAAAAGCTAAATTAAGAAGAGCTAATAAAACAGATGCATCTCATGCAATTATTTTGGGAGATGAGGAATTGAGCAACGAAACTGTAATTATCAAATCTTTAAAAGAAGATATTGAGCAGTTAAGCTTAAGTATTGAAGACTGTATAGATTTTTATAAAAAGATCTAAATAAATTTATAAGGATACAAAATGGCTGAATATAGTAATGATGAAGAAAGATTGGCTGCTATAGTTGATTTCTTTAAACATTATAAAAATCTTATACTATCAGTACTTATTTCAATATCTTTTATTGGAATAGGTGCATTTGGTATTAAATTTTCAAATGATTCAAAAAATTCTTCTGCATCGATAATTTATACAGAATGGCTCGAAGATATTTCGCTAGATTCAAATAATATAGCTAATGATAATATTTTTTATGACAAGTTAATAAATGAGTACGAATCAACAGGCTTCGCTCAGCTTGCTATATTAAAAAAAGCATCAGCTTTGGCAGCCAACTCCCAATTAGATGAAAGTGAGATTTATTTTAAACAACTTATATCACTTACTGATGGTCTTTTTGGCAATGAACTCATCAATAAGATGGCTAGAGTAAGTTTAGCTAGAATTTATGTTTCAAAGAAAGAGTTTGATGACGCTTTAGTAATAATACAAAACTTAATGAATGGTTCAGATGCCATGATAAACGAAATTGCAGGTGATGCATTATTGGGACAAAATAAAATAGAATTAGCTATTGAGCAATATAACTTAGCAAAAGAAATGTATGAGGATGAAGCATCAAAAAACTTAGTCATTATGAAACTAAATAATATTCAATCTGTCTTATAAATTACCATGAAATATTTCGTACCTTTATTGCTTGTTTTTACATTAAGTGCATGCTCTAGCCTGCCTTTTATTGGAGATCAAGAGGATGTTAGTGAGTCAAAAGAGTCTAGAGGTCTTTTAGATACCTTAACCTTTTGGGATAATGATGATGAAGAGATTGATCCCACAGAACCAAAACCTCTTTTAGATATAAATAATAAAGAGGATCTATTATTAAATTGGAAGATATCACTTCCTGCCGAAAGAAGTGCTGGCAGTTTTGTTCCCAATTTTTCAGGAAAAGGTGATAATAAGCTGGGCGCTTTTAGTCCCGCATTCTCAGGTAAAACGATTTTTATAGCTAATCAAAGTGGGGCAATAGGCTCTTATGATCAGTCGTCTGGAAAGATTAACTGGTCTGTACAAACTGCACCTCTTTCTTCAGGTATTTCTGCAGGATTCGGTGTTTTGATTGTTGCTGGATCTCAGGGTGAATTAATTTGTTTATCTCAGACTGATGGGTCTATCTTGTGGTCTGTAAATATTGGAGCTGAGGTTTTAGCTCAAGCTGCAATTGATGCAAAATTTGTTTTAATTAAAACAAGCTCAGGTGAATTAAATTCATACAGTATTTCTGATGGAGCAAAAGCATGGTCATATAGATCACAGTTACCCGCCCTAACATTAAGAGGCAGCAGCTCACCAGTCATTGAAGAGGGCATTGTTTACGCAACATTTGATAATGGTAGACTTGGTGCTTTTCAAATTGATACAGGATTTTTAATTTGGGATGGCGCTATCTCATATGTTGAAGGAACTTCTGAGCTTGATAATATGATTGATGCTGATTCAGCCCCAGTTATAGAAGGCGGTTTATTATTTACAGTAAATTATCAAGGTCAAATCGCTGCATTTGATCCTGCACAAAGGAGAATAGTCTGGGCAGATAAGGCCTCGTCATATTATTCACCTATCATATCAAAAGGCGTCTTAGCTATTTTAGAGAGTGATTCTACATTTAAAACATACTCAACAAAAACTTTTGCAGCATCATGGGAAAATGATGAATATTATTTAAGACAATTATCAAATGCTGCAATATATAAAGGTAATATTGTTGTTGGTGATTTTGAAGGGTATATTCATGTTATAGATACCCTAAATGGCAAAACTACTAGCAGGTTGAAGTTAACTAGAAGTCCAATAAAAACTATTGTTTCAAGAGCTGGTAATATATATGCAATTGATGAAGCATTTAATTTATACTCTATTAGCTTTTAAAAATGCTAAATAAAAATGTTTACTTCAATAGCAATTATAGGTCGTCCCAACGTAGGTAAATCTACGCTATTTAATAAACTTACTAAATCAAGGCAAGCCATAGTTTCAGATTTTCCTGGGCTGACAAAAGATAGAAATTACGGTTATGTAAAACTGGGTTCTATTAAAAGTTTTATAATAGACACTGGTGGAATTGGAAAAGATGAGTCCAACTTGTCAAAAGATATTTCAGAGCAAGCATGGATAGCTGCTAATGAATGCAATCTTATACTATTTTTACTTGATGGATCCGAGAACCTTACCTCTGAAGATTTTAATATCTTAAGCAGCCTTCGAAAATTAAATAAGCCATTTATAACACTTTTAAATAAATCCGATAAATCTAATAAATCTGAAGCTTTAGAAGATTTAACCAAAAAGGGTATTAAAAGCTTAATAGAAATTAGCGCTGAACATTCACAAGGCTTGGATGAATTAAAGAAAGCATTAATTTCCTCGCTACCAAAAGAAACTGAAAACAATGAAGAAATTGGTAAAAAGATAGCTGTGCTTGGAAGGCCTAACGCAGGTAAGTCTACCTTTATTAATAATTTTATAAAGGAAGATAGATTAATAGTATCTGAAGTTGCTGGAACCACAATTGATGCAATACGAATACCGGTATCAATAAATGGAACAGATTTTATTTTCATTGATACAGCAGGAATTAGAAAAGGTTATAAACAGAACCATAAAGTAGAATATTTTTCATATGTCCGAGCAATGCATGCAGTTGAGGAGAGTGATGTTATTTTATTTTTAGTTGATTCTGAAGAAAGCATAGTAGATCAAGATTTAAAATTAATTAATATAATTGCAGAGCAAGGAAAACCCCTATTAATTGGATTAAATAAAGTTGACTTACTCACTAAATTAGAGAGATCTCAGATATACGAAACGAAAAGATTTCAATCTAATTTTTTGCAAGATTATATTAAAGTTGAACTATCAGGCATGAAAGGCTTAGGCTTTAAAAGATTATTTAGGCTTTTAAATACAATTATTGATAAATCAAAAACTAATTACACAACTGCTTCATTAAATAAGAAATTAAATAAATTTATAGAGAGAAGTGCACCCCCATCAGTCTCAGGTAGACAACTTAAGCTCAGATATGTTCATTTTGGAGGTACCTTGCCAACAACGCTCATAATTCATTCCAACCAGGATAAAAAAATACCATCCAATTATAGGAAATATTTAGAGAATTCTTTTAGAGAAGAGCTAAGTTTAAAGAGCATTCAACTAAAAATTATTTTTAGAAAATCAGATAATCCATTTAAAGAAAAGACGAACAAGTTAACAGAAAGACAGATTAAAAAGAAGAAAAGACTTATGAAGCATGTGAAAAAATAAAAATTTACTTAATCTAGGCTTTTAAATATTAATCTTGTAGTAAAACTACCATAAAATACTTTTTTAAATGCTTTACCTAAAGCATTTTTATAAAATTTGACTTAAAATAATTTCTCTATAAATTCCTCACTACATAAATCAATTTATTTATAAATAATCATGATTTTATTAAAACTATTACGTATAATTACACTGTAATTATAATGTATAAGGGAACATTTGTTACTAATGAGTAATGACAATAGACCGGTCAATATAAATTTAATTAAGATAAGGTTGCCAATTGCAGCTTTAGTATCAATAACGCATAGACTAGCAGG
>Ga0115013_10000700_pt1 | contig 19845 bp, 6 predicted proteins | sample SouAtlMetagenome_2_FD_88686 | JGI IMG/M metagenome (GOLD analysis project Ga0115013, IMG submission 88686) | Marine eukaryotic phytoplankton communities from Atlantic Ocean - South Atlantic ANT15 Metagenome | ecosystem: Environmental > Aquatic > Marine > Oceanic | place: South Atlantic Ocean...
ATAAAACGAAAATCAAGTATTACGATTATATTTTATCTATGTAGATTTTATTCTATTCTATCTTCCTTTACTAATTGACTATTCTAATCGATAGGGAAAGATCCAGTGAGAGTGAAAATTTCCTTCGATCCGTCATTGTGACAGTCTTGAATTTTGCTTCCAATTCTTCAAGCCCATCGTAGATTTTTTAATTGAAAATCGAATGAAAAGGTGCGTCAAGACGAACGAAGGACGGACCGTTCGCTTTGATTTCTATTTTTGTGTCAATCGCGTTTTTCCAAAACGACTCAATCAGGCCTTTTCGTCACTTTCGTCACTGCGACCATTTCAACAATGGCTACCGCAATCAATCTCGTGTGGACGGGAATTGGCATGGGGGTTGTCCACGTTCTGACAGGTCCCGACCATATATCCGTGAGTTCAATCGTTGGATAGTGACCATACTCTCTTGCCTTTTCATAGTTTCGTCCTCAATCGATTTTTTTCTCTGCCGCGCATGCACGTAGGCATTGGCTACCCTTTCCTCGTCGTCCTCGTCCTCAGTGGGAACACCGGCGGCGCGAAATTCGAAATGCTACCTCTTTGGCCTCGGTGCCCGGTGGGGAATCGGGCACAGCACGGGGTTGCTGTTGGTGGGTGGGATCTTTATATTGAAGGACGTCATCCAAAACGGTGACGGCAACGACAGCAAGGATACGCTTGAAATTCCCGATTCGGTGACACGATTGTTTGAATCATTCGTTGGACTTTTCATGCTGCTCCTTGGATTTTATGGTATTTATGAGGCACACCGGATCAAGAATGGTTATTGCTCCGTTGGTCCAATAATCGGAGATGTGGAGGATGAAAACAACAATTTCGATTCCACCAAAAGATACAGGGACGACGAAAGGGATGAGAATGATGATAGTGATTTTAACCCAGATTCCGACACACAGCAAAGCTGCCTATCGGGGGCGGTCGTACCCTTTGAAATGGAGGCCGCGGAAGACATTTCTGTTGGTTCGGATTGCAATGAAGGTCGTCGCCGCCCCCAACACGAAGCCTTTGACGATGATTTAGAAGAATTTCGGTACAACGTCCAGGTCATGCTCGGGACGGTTTCTACCGATGAAAATGTTGGTGAGGGAAACGGAACCAGCGACTTTCTAAATCGCCACCATCACCATGATCATGATCACTCCAACAGCCCCTTTCTGGCACTCTGTGCTGGAATTTTTCACGGCTTGGCTGGACCGGGAGGCGTCTTGGGTGTCGTCCCGGCCATCCAGCTCCACGATGCAGGATTGGCGGCCTGTTATCTGTTCAGTTTCTGCACTAGCAGTACCCTCACAATGGGAACCTTTGCATCCGCCTACGGAACTTTTACAGCTGGATTGGCTCGGTGTTGTTCTTCATCCGTCTACCAACAAAACGAAAGCACGAGAAATATTGTCGGTGCCGAAAACGATAACGATACTCTAGAGAGATTGAGTCCCGTTCCCGCCATTGTTATTGTCGAGTTCTGGATCCGTTGTTTCTCGGCTTCGCTGAGCGTGCTAGTGGGTGTGGTTTGGTTGGTGTTGCTAGCCATGGGTAAATTGGAAGATGTCTTTCCATGAACATTTAGAGAACCAAGGCACAAAATAAACGATAAGGGTGAGAAAATCATCATAAGTACCATTGGTTAAGAGAGCTCTACTTTGTTTGGCATTCGACGCCATTGCCCCATTAGTGTTGTTAATGAGAATAAAAATAGTTCTTAATACTTAGTTACAGGGTTGTGATTCACAAATTGTGAGCCATCTGGCTGAGGAGCATTCTTGCTCTTTTGGCTGCAAAGGTCAAATGCTGAGGGGATGGCTGGCCAGCAGTGATCCGCCCCCCAGTGTGGGCCCTCCTCTTGTGCGGCCCACTGAGCATTGCGCCACCAACCAAGAGAGCCTCACTGGGTCTTGCTTTGGCTGGTGGCACACATTGTTGCAGAGAAATGACTTCCTTTTGCAGCATTTCTGCAGAGCAGGACTGCTTTTTGCATGGCAGCCAGCGAATCTGTGTTGGGAACAAAAGGATTTGAAACCCAAGCACTCAAATTGCAATCGGGAATGACCCATTCACACAAAAAAAGCAATTTCGATCAAAGCAATCAACTACTGCGACGAATGATGGATGATGAGTGTGTATGACAGTTTTCGGTTGGTCCACACGGCTTCGCACAAAAATTTCAGGAACGTTTTAATTTCTCTACTTATCTACTTACTACATCATAAAGCTGAGCAAGCAAAGCCAATGAAAGTATATTCTCTATTTCTCACGAAAGCTGCCAAGAAGGTATCAAAGTGAGAAGGACAAGGATGACTATAGGCCAGCAGCATTTATCATACTCTGCCACAGTATCCGAAAAAAATCTTTGTTGTACTGCCTATACGTGCAAATCTCATTATTCAGCCTAGTCGTTTCACGTACCAAACACTTTTACCATGGGGGTACGAGGGATTCGGCACTTGCTCCAAAATGTGGGCTGGCTGGAGCATTCTGTATCAGAAGGAAACGTCGATCCTGCGGAAGCAAAAACGTATGATCGAACAGTGCCTCCACTACCATGTGGGTGCACGGAAAATATTTGGAAAGAATACAATGCCTCAGATGCATTCCTGGGAAACCACAATATGCCTCCCCTCGAGCGAATCCCCCCGAACGCTCTTTTTTTGATCGACGGAAATGGGCTTGCCTTTCATTTGCACTCTATTGCCTACGCTCGGTATTTGCAGTCACTCGAAAAAAACGGGAGTTGCAGCAATTCGAATACAAACAATGACGGGAGGGTGAATCGTTATCTCACGACGAAAGCCATCATGGTAAATGAAGCAGCAACTACAATGGCATTGCCCTGCATGCTCCCTCTTTCGATTCTGCGGGAGGTTGTTAAGGAATTTGCAGCAGGGTTGAAGGGTCGTGTGTCAGAAATCCAGGTCTTGTGGGATGGTCAATCCAGCCGATTTAAAGCCAAGACACACAAGCAGCGGCAGATGGAGCGTGATCGAAGGGAGTCCTACTTAGAGCTCTATTGCAACCATGGAACTTTAATCACTGCCAAGAAGAAGCAGCACCTTGAGTATGTCTGCCAGTGGAAGGAAGTGTTTCCCTTTTCGAAGCTCTTTGGTACGTGTGTCCGACACGCCTTTCAGGAAATAGGTGTCCAGTCAATCTTTTGTGTCGAAGAAGCCGATGTCGAGCTGGCTCGAAAAGCCTCAGGAGACTCCCGTGCCTACGTTTTGGGACTCGATTCAGATTTCTTTTTTTACAAGGACATCCAATACATTCCGTTGAATCAGATTTCAATTCAACCCTCAGGCTTACACGCATTTGTGGCCAGACGATCGGAACTTTCTAGATTGCTGGGATTCGAACACAACGACAATCGGTTGATTGATTTAGCATTGCTCATGGGGAACGATTATGTCGATCCTTTTTTGTGCTTGGAAACACCAGATGAAATTGATCTCACGAGCGTCCAATCAATGGTGTATTACCTCCAGTGCAATGAAGACTTCGAAGCCATGGCAAAAGACAACGATAGTAAGGCCACAGTTGACTTTGTCCGAAGTTTATATAATTTGCAAAGTTTAGATCTTTATCCACTGGATTCCGACGAATCGATTCTAGAAGAAAATGGAGCTGATGGCATTCATGAGACAGAATTCGAATTGGAAACTCAAATTCTTCCCCAGGATACGGCGGTACGGGACGCCATATTGCGATATTTGCGAATGACATTGGATAGGGTAGGGGGACATTCAAAGTTTCCTCTGACAGAAGCTGCCTTGCACGCATTTGAAATTACCAGCACGCCAACTAGACAATTGAATAAGCCCAACCTCAATATTCGGCCAAGCTATCGAGAGATGAAAGCCGCGATGTTCATCGAGCGATGTATTTCCCGATTCTATCGTAGATCACAAAAGTCGTTGCTGATTCGTGCCACCCCTCCTGAGTTCCTCATGAGTCGATTACATTTTCATGCAACTCTAGCCTCACTTAGAGAGCCCATCAATGAAAGAGACGATGCGCACGACGAAGAAATTCAGAGAGAAGAGGGCATAGAATCCGAACCAACTTTTGAACAAATCAGACTGCCAATTGATGATCACGAAGATCACATCCTAGAAAATATTAGAAATCATCGCGTCACCATTATACACGGGGAGACTGGGTGTGGAAAGAGTAGTCGCGTTCCTGTCATGTTACTGAAGTCGCCACCCCCTGACGAAAGCCTCAGCAAAGTCAAATTCTTCATTTCACAGCCCCGGCGAATCGCTGCCAAGGCCCTGGTAGAGCGGGTGCGATCATGTGAACCAGAACTGAAAAATAAGTTCGCTTTGCGAATGGGTCACGGCTGGAGAGAGTACGAAACCAAGGACACACAAGTTTTCTTTGTCACTACAGGATACCTTGTTCGTCTGCTAGCCAATCACCCTGAACGATTCGATAATTGCACGCACCTCGTTATCGATGAGGTCCACGAGAGATCGGTTGATACAGACATATTATGCCTCTTATGCCGTCGTTTACTCGATAGCAACAAGACGATTCGATTGGTATTGATGTCAGCGACGCTGGCAACAAAATTGTATAAGGATTATTTCAATGTCCTTAATGAACCTATTCATGTGGGTGTCCGTCGTTATCCCATCACTGAGTATTTTGTGGAAGATCTTCAACGATTCGGCTTGCCCCAACAGGAAGCCACGGCTGCGCTAGCCATACAGAAAGAAAATGAGACCAAATTTTGCATCACAGCTCCTACCAGTAACGAGATGAAAAATCGTTTTAGTCTAGCAGCGCGTTTGTCCACCATCGTCGGCGAACCGGGCTCGTCCGTCTTAATCTTTGTGCCCGGTATGGCAGAAATCGTCGCAATCTCTGAATTGATAGAAACATACCACAAGGCTGGTATAAAATATACATGTTTCCCCATTCACAGTGATATTCCTTTCGAGGAACAAATGGATGCCTTTGATGCCCCATCAGAAAATGAGGTGAAAATTATCATTGCCACCAATGCCGCTGAGAGTTCTGTGACGTTGCCAAATGTTGATCACGTAATATGCCTTGGGCTCTGTCGCCAGATTGTGTACAATCAGGCCAGTCATCGACAGATGCTGACATCAGCCTGGATCTCCAGGGCATCGGCTATCCAGCGAGCTGGTCGCACCGGACGAGTGCGAAAGGGAAATGTCTATCGTCTATATACGAAGAAGGCCTTCGATAGCTGCCTCGAAGAATTCGAGCCTGGTGAGATGGTTCGTATACCGCTGGACAGCGTGATTCTGATGCTAAAACAGATATTGCACGAGGAGGTTGAACCAGTATTTCGAGAGTGCCTAGAGCCGCCGGCCCTCGAGACGATCGGTAGATCCTTCCAGAGCTTGTATTATTGGAATTTTCTCACTGAAGCTAGCGACCAGGCAGATATTACACCCCTTGGGAGCTTTGTGTCGGCACTCGGTATCGACCTATCGCTTGGATCTTTTGTCGGACTTGGGATCCAACTTGGTGTGGCAGCTGAGGCCATCGAAATGGCTGCAATGATGTCCGTGCCAAAAACTCCATTCCAGATTGCTAGTCCGATGTGGCTTACTCCTGGTAGGTTCAATAAAACTGCAGCTCAAACTTATGCTTCGAAATGTAGATTTGATGCTGGACTATACTCAGGACCTATGGGATTAATGAACGCTCTTTGGGAGTATGTGAGTGATGGCTCTAGACTCTATCCATTCTGTAAGAAACATAATTTGGCACCAAAACGATGGCAGCAGGTAATTTCATCTCGAAACAGTCTTCGTAGAAGGGTAGCAGATTTTTTGGGCATACACGAAGAAAAACTTGAGGTGCAACTACCACCGTGGGATATGCCACATGAAAAGCTAGTCATATTAAGAATTCTGAAGGTATGGGTCTTTTCTGAATCCATTGTTGAATGCTCCCCTTCAAAATTACAGTTTTCGCACGATGGGTCGGTTGCACTTTCAATCAAAGGAAAGTCGTCAATTAGTCTCGAGGAATCTCATCTTGACCAAATTCTTGATCCCCAGCAACACCCATTCAGCATTGTGGAACGTAACGAAATAGAGCAAACAGGGGTCTTTCAAGCGGAAGGACCGTTTTCCTTTCCGCAATTTGTTCAAGGATTTGAATCTCGTTTGTTGTCATATTTAAGTGAGAAGAATATCAATGCGGCACTTTGTTATTCCAACGAAGAGCTTTATCTTTACATCGAAAAGAAAAAGTCACCCGATAAAGAACCACCAGAATTTTTGAACACTTTCGCAGCTCTTTTGAACTTCCAGGATCGCTATGCGTACGATGTCACAAACAAAAAGCGCCGTGGTATATGTGAGCGGGCATCTGGCATATGGACAGTTGTCGGCGCTCCCATCACTGACAATCCCTTCACTAGACAAAAGGAGTTCCTGCGAATTGATATGAACCAAAACGAAGTGGGTGGTGAATTCGAGAATACCAGGGCTTCGTTAATACACGAATTCTTGGGTTATGATTCGAAGTCGAAAATGATATGGCACTTATTCACACAAAAGCAAAGCAAGAAGCAGAAAAAGAAGACATCATCATCGCAACCGTTTTCGGTGACAACAATAGGCGAATGTCGCAAGATTTCCAACAATGATCTAGAAGATCTGCTGGGTAGAAAACCCTTAAGTGTCTCGACGAATACCAGAAACAGTGCTCAATCAATCGTACTACGGCAGGCACCGACTCTCCCACAACGAAAAGTCAAAAGCTTCCGAGAACCCTTATTTAAAGACGTTCCGGAGAGTGCTCGTATATTAGCCATGTTGGCTTCGAGTCAACGCAAAGGTAAGAGGCACGTATTAAAAATCCCACGTGATGGCCAAAACATGGAATCGGAGGAAACGTACGACTTTGCGATGAAAGAGAACGAAATAGATATTTCCTTTCGTTGGAGACGTCTAGACACAGCAAACCCTGTATATGTAGATGATTCAGTTCCAGCATCGGCAATCCACACAACGAATGACCTTTTTGCAGTCGCAGCTAACGGGTTGGAACTTCGATCCGGAGGACTTAGAGTTGAAGGACTGACTTTGCTACCACCAAACCCTCTCTTTCTACTCTTGTCTCACTTATCATTTGGATTAGAGATAAGTAATCCCCTCTCGTGGGCCTCGACAATCAATGGGGGAGGCGGCGATGACAAGAAGAAAATTAGTAGATCTTACGCTTGGTTGGTAAAACGTGCAATAAAAGTTTACAAGACAAACAGTAACCGTGGTGATCAGGTTATTCTGAATATACCGCCTACCGCCGACCAGAAAGGTTTGCAGCAGGAAGTTTACCAAGAAGAGGATTTGAAGAATCGCCTTGAACAAGCAGTTGCATTTCACGAAAGTGCTTCGAGTATGGGAGAAAAGTTGGTTTGTTTTCCTGAGAAGATTCGAGAATTATGTAAATTATATAACATGGTTGATGGGCACAATCTCTCGCCTTGGGGATTTCTGGAAGAAGAAGGCCTGACCATCGAGAATTTAAAAAAGTGGCAATGGGAACGAAAATCAAGTTGTAATGAAGGACAGCAAAAACATTCTTGCCGCATCTCTCCGGCCGCTCCTCAAGCAGTGGCGGAACCTCAAGTAGTGGCGAAACCCTCTAATGACAACATGAATGCTCACGTTTTGCTGAAAACTTCAAGTAACAATCGCCTTGAACAGCACGCAATCCGTCATTTCGACAATCGACTGACAACTCTATCAAGGAAATGGTTCGCCACTACGCTCGCCGAGGGTGAAGACATGCCAATTTTTCCGTCGACCAATATTCTCGCCCTGCTTTTCCAATTGTTTGAAGAGTATGCACAGTCGAATGATGCAACATGTACCAACAACCGTAATTTCAAGGTATCATTAGACACATTAAACTGGGACATCGCGTGTGTCAAAGAAAAGAATGGTAAGAGCTTCTACAAAGCTCGTTTCGTGAATAAGTCTATACCTATGATACCAGTATTTGGACGCGGGAAGAATAAATTGCCTAAATGGGTGAAGAAAAATAAAGGACGCCCTTCTACTTTGATTGAGGCGCTGCAATGTATTCCACCGAATTTGCCAGTTTGCCCGACTCCCGTGGAGAGCGAAATGAATGGATTGCTGTTTGAGTCTATCGAAGACGCCCTAAAAATGGAATCAGCCTTTTGGTTGAACCAGCAATTCTGCCAAGCAGGGAAATCGTGGACGCGTCCATGGTATGTTCATTCCATGGATCAAATGATGGAAATGTTACGAAAGCATGAAAATAAATCGTAGGAATGCACCATTGTGTGGATAGAGTAATATAGAAGTGCATAAATATTGAAAAGCAGTTTCAATCACCCTTGTCGCACAGCAACATTGTGTTGCACTCCCAATCTACTGTCTCACTCCCTTGCCAAGTTGATGAATTTTGCAAGCTCCTCTCACAAAACAAAATTTGATCACAAAGAGCGCCTGGGACCCCCAGTTGTGCTCCTCAATGCGCACAAGGTTTTGAGTGCCTGAGCCCTCCTGTGTTTGTGTGCCACACACCAGAGCAAGCCCCACCATGGGTTGCCATGGGGCCCAGCTGCCCCCCCCCCCACCCCCACCCCCCACCCCCCTGCCATGAGGGGCCCAAGCCACCTTGGGGCACCCCTTGGGGCAAGGGGTGAGCCTGGGGTTGGTGGGGGTGGGGGGTGGGGGGCTATTGTAATATTGGTAGGAGAAAAGAGCCTTGACCCTAATATGGATACAGCCTGGACAGAGCACTGTGCCGAGCGCGCAAGTTTTTTCGAGGTTCCGGCGAATTCACAGAACGCCTATCGATCCACAAATAATTTTTATATCATCGTAGCTGCTTAACCGAGGAGATTACCCGACGCTACTCATTGAAATCACATCATTTCTCCCGCAAGCGTACTTTAAAAGCAATATTGTTCGCAACCCAATTTATCAAGGGTTCTAGAGAGGAAGCCGAGTGATCATTATCTTCGGCAAGAAAGAAACATGCAGTCTGCAATGCCAGGAGGAACACAGGCGACTGACGACAGGAGCCACGCCCATGACGAGGAGAAGAACGATCCAAAAGCTGTCGAGGGCGTCCTCTTGCGGGAATTAATGGAGCTATCTGTCCAGGATCGTAACGACTTTCAGGAGGAAATTCATGGAGTCCGCTGCCTGGCCCCAAACGAAACACCCGAGCTTTTGAATGAATCGCAGAGCATGCTGCAGTGGGAGCTTGACAACAACATCCCCTCCCACCAAAAACAGGCGTATCTGAAGAGCCAGCAACTTCATGACGACCATATCCAGACACATGTAAACACGAGCGCTTTTCGCTTACGATTTTTACGATGCGAGATGTTCAACGCTAAAAAAGCGGCCATTCGTATGTGCCAATATTTGGACCATAGCACGAGGTTGTTCGGGGACTATGCTTTGCAACGACCGATCAAGATTGCAGATTTTTCCAAGTCTGAGCTCAGATACTTTCGCAAGGGTCGATACCAATTTCTACCCTATCGCGATCGGGGCGGGGTTGCCGGTCGACGGATTCTATGTATCATAGGTGACGAAGAATGGGAAGCAATACCCCCTTATGTGCGCAACAAAATTTTTATGTATTTAGTGTGGGTGGCAGGAAACGATCCAGATGTTCAACGCGAGGGTCTCATCATCGTCCCATGGTTAGATAGCGCCTTTAATATTTCGCAAAACCCAACAATACAAACCAAGGACCATGAGTTGTTGACAGTGCGGGCCTGCGCTATTCATTGGTGTTCGCCCGATACCCCGTTGTATCGATTTCGCCGGTCTCTCATGACCATGCGTATCGGAAAGAATAACCGATCACGTCTTATCCTCCACCTGGGAGAAGGTGTGGAAAATCGATACAAACTCCAGTCCTACGGTATATATTCAGAGCAGAATCCCATCCCCATTACGTATAGTGGAAAAATCAAAACTATTTACTTTAAGCAATGGATGAATGCTCGGGAACATATTGAGAAGGAAACCGGCCAAGGGTCCGCAATAGTCGAGTCACCATACCTGAGCGATATCATATTTCGAAAGGGAGCCTCGCTCACACATCATCCTGGAAACACGGCCCTTCGATCCCTTATCGTGCGCAAGGCTAGACTGGAGCTCCTTGAGGCACAATCTCGTACCGACGGGGATCATCCTATAGAAGTCATTAAGAAAGTTGCGATGGCCAAAACTCAACGCTTTGTCGATGAGGTGATCCAAGAAATGCGAGAGACAACAATCGCTAACGAAGCTAAGAAAACGGGGAAAACCTGTCGGTTTCTAGTCTGGGACGAGGATGGCTGGTGGACAGAACTATCTGAGGAGCAAGAAATACGTACCCGAATCGAGTACATCGTCAGGAGTATCCGTAACATGGTCATTAAGAACCACAAGGCGTGCTCCACCTTTGCAGGAGCAACTACAATGCAGACAAAAATAGCCAACCTTTCTGACGATACGTCACAACGCCAAGGCCATGAAAGCGTAGCACCACCGCCACAGACGCCGACATCACAAACAAAAACGACCAGCGCCATTTCCAACCTAAACAATATCACATTTGATACATTCCAAACCCAGTATCAGGAAGGTGGGACCTCCATTTTTCGATATCAAGTCCATTCCGGGCCAGGGAGTAGCCTTCTGCGGGATATTAAGAAACGCCGCTTGGCATTGCTGGAAGGAAAAGAGGATTCCAATGCCGACAACTCCGAATGCTTTGGGATGAAATTCAATTCTACGAATCGTTGGACCCAATTTTAGTCAGCAGTCAATGGAAGGTGTTAAACTGAACTGCTAAAATGCTGTATATGCGCAAACAACGACATTGAACCTGAAGTTGTACAAATGACTCATTATATGTTGCTCGCCATAGCTCATGGTTTGTTAAATTTTGGAAAGTAAACATAAGTGTAGGAACAGTCATCACAGCTTTTGATATCTGCCAATAAAAGTAATATTCATAATACACGCTTCATTCTACGTAGACACTCTTTCTCTGGAGAAATGACTCAAAACAATTTTAGCGCTATTTGAATCTATATATTTCTCCCTTCCAACGCGTATCGATACAATATGGTGTCGAATTATGAGTGCGCATTTGAACAACAGAGAGCAAGCTCTGTTTCATTGAAACCGAAATAAGTATAATCAACCACAAAATTTTCCCTTGGTATTGGAATCACCAAAATTTTTTATATTTTTTCTTACTTTCCCACGGAAATATGTGATTTCGAGATAATTGTCGCTACAAATAATGGAAGTAATTTATTACAGTACGTAGTCCCTCATTCCAATGTCGTTTCCTCCGATAACGAGCACAGAAGAGATTGCGGTAATTGATTTATCGCAGAATCATCGCTGCTATTCGATTGTGCATCATCATCATCATCATCATCCAGAGGTTGTCCATCTTCAAAATCCTTATACTCAAACGTAGCGGCTGTCATTTCTCGCAGAGTGCTATTGCTCAGACGTTCCGAAGACCATCGCATCAGGGATGGTCTCCTCGATCTGGAGGACGAGTTGTGCGAAAGTATGGCCTTTGTGAATTCTTCGGATTGGCTTATGTGATTCTTCTCGAGTTCAGGTTCTTCATCGAGTTGGTCCATAAGCTCATCCAGTTTATGTAAATCGGAGAATTCCCGGTGTCCAATGACGCTCTCAATACTTTTCCGAAGATTCTCTTCAATCGATTTGTTCGACACTTCACACCTCGGATCCTCAACCTTGAGTCTTTCCCAAGATTCTATGGTATTTATATCAAAAGCCACATAGGTGTCCCATAGTGCTATTGGAAAACGGATACGGTATGATGAGGAAAATGGAAGTGTATAGTAGATTTTAAACATGACATTGGAATTCTTACCTCTCCACAGCCAACGTTCCAGACCCTGGTTGTGATTATCCTCTCTCGGACAACCTCCTCCTTTCATGCTCCACCGCTGCAAACAAAAAGAAGCGTCTGAGAGAAGTTGAAGGGTTACGTATTGTAAGAGCAGCCAACGAAGGCTCTGGTCTCCATCAAAAATTTCGTCGATGATCCGACTCAGAGACACCTCAAACGCGTCATATGCCTGGGACAAGAGCACTGTAGTCTCTTCCGTGAGCGCTAACTTTTCTCCCTTCGGAACAAATCTTCGAACCCATTCCTTGTCTTCGCTAGATTTATCTTCTTCCATACCAAGAATGTGAAAGAAGGAGAAGAGGAACTTCGTCATGAATCCAGGAAGGGATTGAAGCTGCGGAACTCCCAGATCTATAAATTGATACAGATAAATTTGCAGTGAAATAGAAAATGTGAGATTGATTGAATAATTTTTGGGATTCACGTATGCAAAACGCATGTAAACAATCAAAATACATATTGATCATACTCACCGAAGAAAAAGAGGTCCTCCTGGCTTACAAACAAGTTATGTATGCCGGCATCGCACAAACCCGACGTCCAGATACGTTTGGTGGCATTTGGACTCATACATGGGCGATCTGAGATTGCTTGTGCCATAAAATTGATCCAAAAATCCTTATCGGGATGGAATAAAGGGGGTTCTGAGGAGGTACCTACAAACACGTCCGACATGAAGGCATCAGGACGCCCTAGAGTTGCTAGGTGTCTAGCTGGCATTTCTTCCTCGGGGAGTAAGTATAAATTATGATCTCGAAAGTCCTTACAAGTTTTTCGCAGATATCGTATCCGCCCCTTGGTCGGATGGAAATTTTTTTTGATGGAATTTCCCATGAAATGATCTGCCATAGTTGATAAGGAATCTGATCTAAGATTGGTACTCTTGAGCTTCTCGAATTCGTCTCGAATTTGTTCACAAACATAAAGTTCTTCTCGTAGCGTCAGGCTTTGCAACTGTCGCACGGTTTCGATGAATTTTGCAATCAGGTTATCAAGGAGAAGACCCTTAAGTTTGCCTTCGTACAACCACTGTGAGCCCGTTTTGGCGTGTGCTCCTCCGATTCTCTTTTGTGCAAGTGTGAACTTAAAAAGATGCTTTGACATCAAAGGTGAAAGTCCCTCATAAAGATGTGTCAGAGAATCAAAATTTTGGGAATAATCAAGCGCGATAGTTAAATTATCGACCGAATGGGTATGATCGTTTGGGACAATAAATATCAGCGATGGCTTTTTGGTAAGCTTCGAGTCTTCAAGATATACAACAGGCTTGCCAGTGTCGCATTCGTACATACGAATACTGACACCTGGACCCAAGAATTTACTATCGTTTAAAGTGACTAGGGACGGCGCTACTTGAATCAATTCTGCTGACCTCTTCTTATGTCGTTCACTCATTTCGATCTTCATGGCCAAGGAGGCGAAGGAATCTCGCGAGGATCGATCATTGCCAATTTTGACTAGCTTCTTTAGCTTCCCCCACACTGCCTTCTGCTTGTACAGGACGTGTTGGGGACTGATGCAATGGAGAAAAGACAAAATACAGGCATACAGTTGAGATGTGCTATTTAATTGCTGCTTGTACATTTTGCGATTTGCGAAAAAATTACCTGATGTAAACCATTTTGAACTCGGGGAGGCATTTTTTCATGCACCGAGACGCTGCCTCGGAAGATTTTGGGGTTGCTTCACTCGATCCTCGTTTTGTCAGTTCCGCAAAAATCGTGGCTAGTGCAAATAACTCTTTCATATCACTACAACCGCCATGTTTCATGACGATTTCTCCCAGCTCTGGATGTGTTCCTGAAAAGACGGAGACACCAGATCCGCCTCCACCCATGCGACAGACGCTAGTCAGACAAGCCGGCGCAAAGACATTCGGGTGAATGTATTGAAAGTGACGATCGTTGACATATTTCAAAACCACTTCTTTTCCTTCTTGGGAAGGAAATATCTGCAGACCAAATTCTCCTAAAATTTTGTTTGGCATATTGGCTTCGTTGCAACGGAAGCAATCGCTATGCGATGATTCGGAGGATTCGATCGAACCATCACTTGTGTCTCTGGAAATAATCGACGGAGATCGTAGTTTTCTTAGAAATTGAATAGGGGTTGTATTAGTGGTCATCATTTTCTTTGCAGTTGTCGGCTTTTGAAAGGATTCATTGTTGCCAACTATTTCAGAGGATGCATCTGTTTTATTGCCAAACGGCAGCTCTTCCTGGATGCGAGCGATCTGGTCAGCTGCTGTCTGTGCTATCTTTGCGAGCATCACGATATAACTCGTCTTACTTAATCTGTTGATGAAAACTTTTAATTGAAAAGAATTTAGATTGTCCCAAAGATTGAAACAGGATCCATACACCAAATCTCGTGTCGCTCAACGCGATTGCAATAAATAATGATGACTATGCGTGGCCTTGATGGCCGACATTAAGTCTTTGAATAAGTAGCTTGAATGGCTCCGACAACAGTTGATTGATCTCTTCTTCTCTATCATCATACAACAGTCAAAAATGAGAACCGTCGAATATTGTAATATTGACGGGAGTCATAGAATCTGTTTTGTTCTTCTGTCTGTTACAAGTTAACTAGCCGTTCTTAGCGCTGATTTTACAATAAATGGAGAACCAAGATCTTCGCCAGCATAATAATAATACTTCGTTGTCATATCTGTCGAACCTTCTCCCCAATTTTTGAAAAATCGATCAGGAGTGCATCATCATCACATTCTCAAAAATCACTAGAATCATCCACCACTCCATCACGTTCTCAAACTGAAAATATCAGTGAGACTTGATTCTAATGGGTGTTGTTAACACTTCAGGTATCTCATGAGCAGGGAAAAACGATTTGACAAGCTGTCACGATGGTCATTGGCGTCATCAAGTTGCTCGCGCTGCTTTGGCCATCGCCGATCCTGCTTGCACGATCCTTTGTCTTCCCATTCAATGGCGAAATTCTGCCAAGCTACCTGGTATCTCTGAATCACTGCGACAATCGAAACAAAAACTTCAAATTCATGGAGCGTACTTCTGCGCCTGTCTCTTCAGCCTCCTCATTGCTGGCAAAGAATCATCCTTACAAATTCCTATATTTTACTGTAACAACAATCATGTAATAATCTAGCGAACTTGAAGATAATAACAATAAACGGCAAGTGATATAGCACTGCTAGAAAAATTTTTAATCCGAAGAATTAAATTCTTTCGTGAGCATACTTCTTTGACGCGACAGCGGACAAGGAAATGCGATTGCAACCGTCATCTTAACGTAGGTCGTTGAAACTCCTTGCCGGGGATCAATAGGTTGGCGGTATAAGAAACGTCGATAGTCGTATCCAAAACCATCTTGTAAGCCAGTTGTAGTAGAGCCTATACATTCCGGACGAACGAGATCAATGTTGACGTAAGTTGTATCTGCATTTGTAGTATCTGGGTCGGGAGTTCCTGTACTAAAGACAAATTCTGTAGCGTCGAGGTCTTGCAAGAGACCATTCTTAATAGATTTCCCGAACATATCGCATATAGCTGCTGCAGAAAGACCCAAATTCTTCTTCCCGGACTTCATTGTCTCTTGGATAACTCTTTTGGGTACCCTACAGATGCAGGGCTTATCCCATTCGATAAATGTAGGAAGTGAAGTACTCTCTTCGAAACGTCTTGGCTTCTTTCCTGAAAGTAATACTCTGACATAATAAGGACGTTCTTTACTTGCTGATTGTACATCATCACTATATGCATCCGACGGATTTGAAACGGTTGATACGTCCTCCGCAACTAGAAGCAGCTTTTCCGCAAGCTTCGTCATATCTGCTGTAATACTCGCTATGACTTTGCGTAGACATGTGACTTCTTCTACGTACTGCTTGCCTTTCACAGCCGTGTTCGGCCCCATTCCACCGACACGAAAGCTCGTTATTTTATGGGCATCAAGTACTCCCATAATAATCTTTAATAAAGACTCAAGCTGCGTATAGGCAAAAGCATCCATTCCACCTTCCCGACTATACATGCTTACAGCATCTTTCGAAATCGAAATCAACATCGAGCACATATGAGGAAGGGTTGGTCGAGATAGATTTAAGTCTCGAGTTTCAGGGTCAGCTTTAAATAAATTTTCAGGCTCGAGAAAAGAATTCGCAAATGTCATCACTTGAGCATTGCCTTGTTCCGGATTGCCAATTTCATCTCCTACGGTGGATAACCATAGCGATCGACGTCCATCAGACCAAAGCGAAAATCGATTGGGTCTCCAGACATTGTTTAGATGAGGAATGGCATCTGATATAGTTCTTGCACACATAATGAGAGTTTCGGCTGCCTCAACCCAGTGCCCCTTCGACTCGTGAAGCGATCTCAGGGTCAGAAGCCATCGAAGCCTCTGAATAGGTGAGGTCTCAGGAGTGAAGAAATTTGCAGCCTCGAACAAAGACTCTTCGTCGGCATCGAAAATATATTTGTCTATATTCTTGGCAGGGATTCGAGTGCCGACTACAATACAATCCTTTCCACGAAGTCTCATCTCCACAAGCACACCGTCAATTATAGCCTGCGACGCTCGACAAAAGACCGACAGCACAGGTGGAAGCTGTAAATCTACACGATCATCATCCAAGGGGTTAGCGTCTTCAATGTCAGCGAAAGATCTTCTGAGCGGCCATATCGCTCTTTCGGCATCCTCGAACGACATAATCAGACCGTTGACGCTACAAAGTGCGATTTCACGCGCTACAACTTCTGGCAATACCGTAGCAAAAACCAGAGCAACGTCTTCGATGTTTCCGTAAAGGTCGAATATGCCACACAATAGGGAAACAACAAAGTCGACCGCAATTGACCGCACCGATAAGGCGGTGCTGTTCATAAGGCCAATGATTATCCGTATCCAGTGTTGCAATTGACCACCGGTAGTTTCGAGAAATATTTGTGTTCCAAACTTTTCAAACGCATGTATTGCTCCGCCAACGGCTCTCAAATGCGTAACAGTTGATTGGGGTGTAGTCAAGACATGAAGGAGCAAATCCAGGATGCCCTGAATCATCTTTCGTTGCTCGTTTGGTATAGAAGAAGTGGGGACAACTGACTCATCGACAACCAGAATAGTTGTCGCACATACTGTATTGAATGATTCCTGCAAAAGCCAAGGCGAGATCCCACGATCAATCTCCAAGGGGAACATGCAATGTCGTTGTTGATCGATAAAACTTTGAAAGGTGGCACTTCCCAGTCGGAGAAGACGAATAAATCGATGGATCTTGAGGTCTGATGGATCGCTATAAGAGCGAATGTGCTCCCGAATTAAATTTTCAGGGGCTTCTTGTAGAATGTAGACAAAGCACAGCATCCAGATCGACCGGACCCTGTGGGTAGCTTCCATCCGTGCAAGCCACCGGACGCTTGCCAATGACTTCTCAAAGATAGGTTTTGTAAATAAGGCGGCGATTCTTGCACGACTACTGTCTTTCTGAAATCGGCGGTCCATGGCATGCCGTCGGAGAAGAAGCTCGTAGACACATGAAATTGCATGGATAGCTATGGACTGAAACATCATCAAATCAGATCGCTTCAGCAAAGGCTTTGACCTCGAAGATCGCTGTGGAGTTTCATCGCTCTTGGAAGAGTCATGGCTTCCAATACTAGCAATGACATCAGTCACAACCGCTTCGCAAGACAGCGCACATATGGACAAACTTTCGTTCGTGAGAAGCGATGCAAGCCATCCGGTTCTGGGCAGTAGCCCATCAGATATCGAGCTATCCTGAGCTGGAATTTTGCTTCCTCCATCATCGGAAGACTTGACATTTTCACACTGCTTAGTCCAAGTAGACTTTTTGGTTTTCGGCTGACTATGTTTCGTGGAGAAACGCTGTGGGAAGTTCAGGGCTACAAAGTGTGGCAGAACAGCGAGCTTTTCGATTGTTCGAAGACGAAGTTGACGAGAACACTTGGCCCGGTGAAGCGTCACTTTGTTCCATTCCAGCGAATCATCTCTATCACTTTCGCATTTCCTGAGGGTCATGACAAATTTGGAAACAAGGCATTCCATATGTGCCGGGTGAAAGACCGCAAATAGACCAATAATAAAATCGACAATCAAATCACAATTATTTATAGCATCGAGCAAAGTTCCGTGTTCTGTGGACTCTTGAAGCTCTGTCATGGCTTGTCCCATCAAACCGATGGCCAGCATCTCAACAAATGATTCAAAGACAAACACGTGATCTTTATCCAGAACACATCGAAAAGTCTTGTGTTTTGTAGGCTTTGGTGCCTGGCTGTACCTCAAAATTATAGACTTTAGTATCAGAGGTAGCAACAAATCCAATTGGAGATAAAACATTGAAAATTGGTTTCCCTTTTCTCCCTCTCCCAAAAAATTGATGGAAACCTCGCTCTTCCGAGCTGAGTTTTGTCCTGTGCTAGAAATGTAATCTGACCAGGAATGCAACCAAAGGATCATGATCGACTCGTATACATAGACTCCTCTGGAAATAGGAATGCTTCGACCATCAATATATCCGTGTTGCTTGATGGAAAACTTCAACTCTAACATATTATTTCTTGTACCACGAAAAATACCTTGCTCTGAGTAATGCAAAGATAGTGGCACATCGCCGCTCGTGGCATCATCCTCGTCAAGGTCGGAACCAGGGAGGGTTGTTTGCTCTGAAGTCTGCTCCTCGAAAAGTCCTAACTTCGATCTCGAAGATTCATTCGGGGCATTATTTGATTCTTCCTTCAACTCACTAGCTTCAAAGCTCGCATTGACATTGCGGGGGCTCGGTTTGCACAGGAATGCCGCCAAGCCAGGAGTCACCGTGGCACAAGGGGCCAGCATAACCTGTGCTGCCGATTTCACCCGCTTCCCGATCTGTAACTCAGAAATTGATTGTTGAAAGGCAGCCATATCGATATCATTCGAATCATTTCGCTTATCGCCACCTGAAATATTCGTTGATGAGGAAGTCATGCTGTTGTTGTTGTCAGCTTTTTTCGGGTTGAAAGGCGATCGTGTGCTGGGTTTTTCAAGGATGTACTTGCTGCTTTCCACCGGTTGCTGTGAATCTGCATGACGGATAGATCTCATGGTTGAAAGTGTTGCTACAGTTTCATCATCGTCGAATAGAGTCCTAATCCCTCCCACACTGCTTCCTAACTCGGCTTCAAGCCGCATGTGATCGCTTTTGGAGGCGCCGTAAGCAACACGTGAGAAACTCACCTCGTTAGCGGTCTCTAGTGTTGAGTATGTTTTGGATATGCGAATTCCAATGTTGGAAGTTCGTTTCCGTATGGCACCACCGTCGAATTTTTCTTTGTGGTCTTCGGTCACGATTTCTGGATCCGTCGTGTGTGCATTCGAATTTGATGCGTGGAATTCCGAAGCTATGTCATCTTCGTTGTCACGCACTTGGCCTGTCGTATTATACGATAGCTCGTCAAAGGAGTCAACAATAGCCTTGATAAATATTCTGAGGCGGAGTCTATCATAATCGCGACTGGGTGACAAAAAAAGAGACTTGACTCGCGTAAAGAGAACCAGTAAACTCTGCATGTTGTTCACAATAAATTGTTCGCTAATCTCGATATCTTGTTCTCCTGAACCAGTTTTGGTAAGGTTACGTAGGTGTAGGAAAAAAAGCGGATGGAAATGACTTAACAGAGCGCTTCTCGAAGCCGAAGCCATCAACTTCGGATAAGGTATCTTGACCGGGACATTCTCGTGTCCGCGCGATGTGGCTGATCGCCCTACAGTACTAAGACGACTACTAATGACCATTTCATCAAAACTCTCAACATTGCCCCTGGGTCCCAGCTGCCCGTTCTTACTAGCGATGGGAAATTCACGTAAGGCCGCAGCCACCGCTGGATCAGATATGTGAAT
>Ga0115013_10000704_pt1 | contig 19822 bp, 22 predicted proteins | sample SouAtlMetagenome_2_FD_88686 | JGI IMG/M metagenome (GOLD analysis project Ga0115013, IMG submission 88686) | Marine eukaryotic phytoplankton communities from Atlantic Ocean - South Atlantic ANT15 Metagenome | ecosystem: Environmental > Aquatic > Marine > Oceanic | place: South Atlantic Ocean...
AAAAATAAGGCACGATTTCAAAGCATAAGTAAAAAACTTGCCGAAATAGGTACTAAGTTTTCTCAAAACCTTTTGAATGATGAGCGTGATTGGTTTTTAAAATTAGAGCGCGAGACTCTGGAATCGCTCCCATCATTTTTAGTTCAGGCCTTGGAACAGGCTGGTAAAGACCGAGGTATAAATCAGGCGGTTTTAACTCTTTCCCGCTCACTAATTACTCCTTTCTTGCAATTCTGTTCTGATCGTGAGCTCAGGGAGCGTGCATATGTTGCCTGGACAAAACGTGGCGCCAGTGTAGGTGATCGCAACAATGTAAGACTTGCTCATAAAACACTTAACTTGCGAGCAGAAATGGCAAAAATTCTGGGATTTGAGTCCTATTCACATTATAAATTAGAAACTGAGATGGCATCTTCTCCTGAAGCTGTAGATAAATTACTAAAAACAGTATGGGCTCCCGCTCGAGAGGCAGCAATTAAAGATGAGACTATTTTAACATCCATGTTGCTTGAGGATGGTATCAACGACACTTTGAAAGCTTGGGATTGGCGTTTTTATGCAGAGCGTAGGCGCTTACTAGAATACAATTTAAATGAAGAAAATATAAAACCTTTCTTTCAATTGGATAACCTCGTTAATGCAATCTTTAAATGTGCATATAAATTGTTTGAGCTTGAGTTTTCAGCACTGGATGTACCTTTGTATCACGAAGATTGTCGTGCTTGGACAGTATCTAGAAAAGGAGTGGATATTGCAGTATTTATTGGCGACTATTTCGCGCGGCCATCGAAAAGATCAGGTGCATGGTGCAGTGCTATGCGATCGCAAGCAAAGTTTCCTAAGAAACAAATACCAATTGTAATAAACGTCTGTAATTTTTCCAAGCTCGAAAATACGGTGCTTTCGTTTGACGATGCGAAAACTCTCTTTCACGAATTTGGGCATGCGCTACACCAAATCTTATCAGACGTAACTTACGATATTATTTCTGGGACATCAGTTGCTCGTGATTTTGTTGAATTACCCAGTCAATTGTTCGAGCATTGGCTGGAAGTTCCTGAAATATTAGAAGAATTTGCAACGCATTGCGATACTGGAGAGCCTTTAGCGCCAGATATGCTTTCGGCTATTTTGGAGGCATCCACATTTGATATGGGATTTCAGACAACCGAATACCTTGCGTCAGCTTTCGTAGATTTATATCTACATCTATACGAGCCTCCTGATGATATAATGAAACGGCAAGACCAGATACTTCAAAAATTAAAAATACCAGCTGCCATTGGAATGCGGCACGCAGTACCACATTTTACCCATGTTTTTTCTGGCAGTGGCTATGCCAGCGGATATTATAGTTACATGTGGTCTGAGGTAATGGAAGCTGATGCCTTTTCTGCTTTTACTGAAGTAAACGATCCTTTTGACTCAAGGGTCGCAAAATCCCTCGAAAAAAATATCCTGGCTGCTGGTGGGTCTGAAGAGCCAGAAATTCTTTATGTCAATTTTAGAGGACGATTGCCTGACCCTAATGCGCTGATTGAATCTAGGGGATTGTACACATAAATCAAAAAGATATGTCTACTGTACGGACTTGATTGTAGACTAAAAAACAAGTGCACGCTTAGTTTTGTAATTTACGAGCAATTTTTTTTCTTGGGTCTCTTGACTCTTTGAGGTGGCATACTTATTTGACCATCGTTAGCACTCTTGAGATAGGAGTGCTAAATGCTTTTAAAAGCAAGATCGAAACTTAACTAAGGAGCCTCAAAAATGGCATTAAAACCGCTTCACGATCGCGTTTTAGTTCGTCGCGTGGAAAGTGATGAGAAAACTGCTGGTGGGTTGATCATCCCAGATAGCGCAAAAGAAAAACCCGCCGAAGGGCTTATTGTCGCCGCTGGCGAGGGCGCTCGAAAAGATAACGGCGAACTTATTGCAATGGCCGTAAAAGAGGGTGACAAGATCCTGTTTGGCAAATGGTCAGGTACGGAAGTGACGATTGATGGTGAAGAGCTGTTGATCATGAAGGAAAGCGATATTTTAGGCATTTTGTCTTAATTCGCCATATCAATTAATTTTAGATAGACAAGGAAAAGCACTATGGCTGCTAAGGACGTCAAATTTAATTCAGATGCACGCGACCGCATGCTACGCGGCGTAAACATTTTAGCTGACGCTGTAAAAGTTACACTAGGACCAAAAGGACGTAATGTCGTTTTGGATAAATCATTTGGAGCTCCCCGAATTACCAAAGATGGTGTTTCGGTTGCGAAGGAAATAGAGCTTGATGATAAGTTCGAAAATATGGGCGCTCAAATGGTAAAAGAAGTTGCGAGCCGCACCAATGATGAGGCTGGTGATGGCACCACAACTGCAACACTTCTTGCGCAGGGTATTGTAAAAGAAGGTATGAAGGCAGTTGCAGCTGGCATGAACCCAATGGATCTTAAACGTGGTATCGATATGGCTACTTCGAACGTAGTGGACGCTATTCGGAAGATGGCTCGCGACGTTGCTGATAGCGAAGAAGTCGCGCAAGTTGGGACAATTTCTGCCAACGGTGAGGCAGAGATTGGTAAGCAGATCGCAGACGCGATGCAAAAAGTCGGGAACGAGGGCGTAATTACCGTTGAAGAAAACAAAGGTTTGGAAACAGAGACAGATGTAGTTGAAGGTATGCAATTTGATCGAGGATACCTATCACCTTATTTTGTGACTAACCCAGACAAAATGACAGCAGAGTTAGAAGACTGTATGGTTCTTTTGCATGAGAAGAAGTTGTCATCTTTGCAATCAATGGTGCCTCTTTTAGAATCTGTGATTCAGTCTCAAAAGCCATTGTTAATCATTGCGGAAGATGTTGAGGGAGAAGCGCTAGCAACTTTGGTTGTAAATAAACTGCGTGGTGGCCTGAAAATTGCTGCAGTAAAAGCTCCAGGTTTTGGAGATCGTCGTAAAGCAATGTTGCAAGACATCGGTATATTAACTGGTGGTCAAGTTATCAGTGAAGATCTAGGTATGAAACTAGAAAATGTCACTATGGATATGCTTGGAACTGCTAAAAAGATCCAAATTACCAAAGACGAAACAACCGTTGTTGATGGCGCTGGTGAAAAGTCTGAGATTGAAGCCAGGGTTGCACAAATCAGGTCTCAAATCGAGGAGACTTCATCTGATTATGACCGTGAAAAGTTACAAGAACGTGTTGCAAAACTTGCTGGCGGTGTTGCTGTAATTCGTGTTGGCGGTATGTCTGAGGTAGAAGTTAAAGAGCGAAAAGACAGAGTGGATGATGCTCTAAACGCTACACGTGCTGCCGTCCAAGAAGGCATTATCGTAGGCGGTGGGGTCGCACTTATCCAATCCTGTAAAGGTTTGGACAAGCTAAAAGGAGCAAATGCAGATCAAGACGCTGGCATAGCACTTGTTCGTAGAGCTTTAGAAGCGCCGCTTCGTCAGATCGCAGAAAACGCAGGAGTAGATGGTGCTGTCGTAGCAGGCAAAATCCGAGAAAGCAAAGATGCATCTTTTGGTTTTAATGCGCAAACTGAAGAGTATGGAGATATGTTTAAGTTCGGCGTAATTGATCCTGCTAAGGTTGTTCGTACAGCGCTTGAAGATGCTGCATCTGTTGCAGCGCTTTTGATTACAACAGAAGCGATGGTTGCGGATAAACCTGAACCCAAAGGTGCGGCCGCCGGTGGCGGTATGCCTGATATGGGCGGCATGGGCGGCATGGGCGGCATGGGCGGTATGATGTAGCGCCAAGCTTCCTACAAAGCTTTACAATAACAAGGCTCACGCTGATAAGGCGTGAGCTTTTTTCATTTTTCTTTGACTAGATTAAAGTGGCCCATTTTGCGGCCTGGTTTTATGTCAGTTTTACCATAAAGATGAAGGCTAATATTTCCATCCAAAGCTAACGCTGGGGCGCGCTTAATCTCATCGCCTATTAAATTCTCCATTACAACGTTAGTATTACGTTTTCCATCGCCAAGTGGCCAGTTGGTAATAGCTCTTATGTGTTGTTCAAACTGATCAACTGTGCAGCCGTTTTGGGTCCAGTGACCAGAATTATGAACACGAGGTGCAATTTCGTTAACAATTAATCCAGATTTTGTGTAGAAAAGTTCGACTCCTAATACCCCGACATAATTGAGGCTTTCAAGTATCTTGCTAGCTATTAGTACAGCATCAACTGTTTGCCGGCTGTTTAATTGTGATGGTATGGTAGTACTATGCAGGATACCGTTTATGTGCACATTTTGTCCTGGATCATAACATGCCACTTGTCCGGATAAATTACGCGCTGCAATCACTGAAAGCTCGAATTCAAAATCAACAAAGCCCTCGTATATTAATAAATCATTTTCTAATTTTTTGAATTCTTTTTCAATATTACTGGTTTCCGATAATCTTATCTGGCCTTTGCCATCATATCCAAGGCGAGTAGTTTTTAGTACAGCTGGGAAGCCAATTGATTTAGAAGCTGCGTAAAGAGAGTTTAAATCCTCTACCGCTCGATAAGGTGCCGTCATTAAGCCTAAATTAGACAGGAAGTCTTTCTCAATAATTCTATCTTGAGATACTCGAAGTGCTTCTCTCCCAGGTCTGATCGGCACAATTTCTTCTAAAATATCAAGAGTAGTTGCAGGAATATTTTCGAATTCATAAGTTATCACATCAACATTTTTTGCAAACTCTATTAGTGCCTTCTCATTCTCAAATGAAGCTATCGATGTTTTACTTGCAACTTGTGAAGCTGGTGAGTTTTCAGAGGGGTCAAATATATGCGACTTAAAACCTAATCTTGCGGCTGCGATAGCAAGCATTCTACCTAACTGTCCGCCGCCTAAAATACCTATTCTAGATCCAGGTTCTAACATTTTGTCAATTTTGTGGTTCATCTGGAATTGAAGAAGATAAATGATTTCTCCAGCTTTCTAATTTTAGTGCCAAATTTGCGTCGTTTAGGGCTAGTATCTGTAATGACATGAGCGCGGCGTTGGATGCTCCTGTTGATCCTATCGCCATTGTTCCTACGGGAAAACCACGTGGCATTTGGACGATTGAGTATAAGCTGTCTACTCCAGATAAGGCTTGTGTTTGTATTGGAACGCCGATGATTGGTATACGCGTTTTTGATGCCATCATGCCAGGTAAATGAGCAGCGCCACCTGCACCAGCAATAATTACTTTTAAACCGCGTGTCACAGCAGTTTTACCATATTCCCATAGCCTATCGGGCGTGCGATGCGCAGAAATGATTTTTGTTTCATATACGATATCAAATTCATCAAGAATATTAGCGGAATATTTCAAAGTTGGCCAATCTGACTGGCTTCCCATAATAATGCCAATAGATGGTTCAGTCTTCATTATTTCGCTTCCTCAAATTTTTCGTAATTTACAAAGATTTAAATCAGTTAGGCGATTATATCAGGTGTTAGACGGTCCTCGATTACTGCAATCTTATCTTTTAATGCAAGTTTCTTTTTTTTCAGACGTTGAATTGTTAACTGATCTCGGATGCCTCTTTCCTCAAGAGCTTTAACAGCTTCATCTAAATCTCGATGTTCTTGTTTGAGAACCTCCAACTCTATTTGAAGAATTTCCTCAGTTTTCAGTGATACATCGTTGTAGGCATTCATAATTTTATTTCTAAAGTTAAAGAGGCACTATACAACTGGTCTATGAATTTTCCTAGTCCTTGTATTCCGATTACATAGCTCCCATATCTATTTATGACATCGCCTTTGAGGATGCCAATAAAAAGTCGCTTAATTTAGAGGGCTACAAATGACGAGACTAACTTTATCGACTTACCCAAACATGCTGGGTTTTGAACAATTAGAGCGACTTCTGCAAAGAGCGTCCAAAAATGGTAATGAGGGGTACCCTCCGTTTAACATAGAGCAGACAACTGAAACATCTTTTCGAATAACATTGGCTATAGCAGGGTTTTCAGAAGAAGATTTGTCCATAACGGTTGAAGATAAGCAATTAGTTGTTAGAGGACGGCAGAAAGAGGATGATAGCGCTCGTGTCTTCCTGCATCGAGGAATAGCAGCACGTCAGTTTCAGCGCTCGTTTGTTTTAGCTGAGGGCGTTGATGTCGGACAGGCCATTATGGAAAATGGCCTACTGCATATTGACCTAACACAAAGTATTCCGGAAACGGTTGTTCAAAAAATAAAAATAAGGAGGGCTTAGCTATGAGCAAAGATAAACTAAATATAAATACTCTAGATGATAGAACGGTTTATGTATGCGCAGTGAATGTGGACGATTTGCCAGAGGCAGTGGCAAAAGGAATTTCTCAGGATCAAGTGTACTCGCTCAATAGCAGTAATGGTGAAAGATTAGCACTTGTTAAGGATAGGTCGCTAGCATTCGTACTTGCTAGGCAAAATGAGTTTCATCCTGTGCCAGTTCATTAACCAGCCTAAGTTTTTGGAATAATGGTGAAAGCTAATGATCGTCAACTTGATTTTGATTGGGTAGATGCTTTCAGTCAAAAACCATTTTGTGGGAATGGCTGTGCGGTAGTTTACGATGATGGTGTCTTATCGGAGCAATCTTGCTTAAATATAGTTAGAGAGACTTCTCTCGTAGAATGTACTTTTCTTTCTTCTTCGGATATCGCCGATTTTCGAGTTCGCTATTTTTTATCTGACCGGGAAATCCCATTTGCGGGTCACCCAACAATAGCAACAGCAATGTCGCTAATTTCTCGCAGTAAACACGTTAAAAATAAGTTGGTCTTTGAAACATTGGCTGGTTTGATTCATGTTGAAGTTAGTTGCTCCAGTGATCAAACAAAAATATCTATGACTCAGCCTAAACCTAAATTTGGTTTTAAGATTGAGAAGAAAGTTTTGTCTGAAATTGGAGGTATTCCTGAGAATAGCATTCTCTTTAAACCACAAGTGGTTTCTACAGGTCTTCCCTTCCCAATAGTGTTAGTTGACACTTTGGAAACGCTTCAAAAAGTAACAATTGATTATCAGGCATTAGATAAGTTTCGGGCGACAAGCTCTGAGAATGACTTGATGGAGCCTTTCTGGGTATGTTTAAGTCCGCCAAGGGAAAATGGAATAACCTTTTCAAGACTGTTATTACAATCAGGTGGTCGAAGTGAAGACCCCTTTACCGGTTCGGCAACTGGTGCAATGGCAGCATATCTTTGGGATAATGGCTTAATACAAAAACCTACTTTTACAGCTCATCAGGGTGACTTTTTAGGCCGGCCTGGAGAAGCTGAGGTTGAGGTTTTGGGCCGTCCAGGCAATATATCCGGGGTGAAAGTTACTGGTTCCGCGTATATTTTAATGACTGGGAAATTAAAGATTTAGTGCTGAGGTCTTATCCTTTTTCAGCAAGAAATTTCTCCGCATCTAGGGCAGCCATACAACCCATGCCCGCACTAGTAATTGCTTGACGATAGATATGGTCAGTGAGATCTCCTGCTGCGAAAACACCATCAATAGATGTACGAGTGCTACCAGCTTGAACTTGCACATACCCTCCGTTATGGGTTTCCAATTGCTCAATTACTAACTCTGAAGCTGGCGAGTGACCGATCGCGATAAATACACCTTTGCATGGTATCTCTTTGATTTGACTAGTATGGACATTTTCTACGCGAACAGCCTCTACTCCTTTCGGATCATTTGTTCCGATAACTTCTTTAAGTTCGTGGAACCAAAGTGTTTCAACTTTAGGATGATTGAATAGGCGCTCTTGAAGAATTTTTTCAGCTCTGAGTTCATTTCGTCTGTGTATCAGGGTAACTTTTGAGGCAAAATTTGTCAAAAACAGGGCCTCCTCGACAGCGGTATTCCCCCCGCCTACAACAACAATCTCTTGCTCGCGGTAGAAAAAACCGTCACAGGTCGCGCAGGCTGAAACACCAAAACCCTTAAAGTATTCTTCCGACTTTAATCCTAACCATTTTGCCCTGGCTCCAGTTGCAAGTATTACAGCATCGGCCTCGTAAGAGGTACCACTGTCACAAGTTGCATTGAAAGGCCTATTGCCAAGTTCTAACTTGGTAACCATATCATGAATAATTTGACACCCCATAGCTTTGGCATGTGCTTCCATTCGCAACATCAGATCGGGCCCTTGAACCTCAGTATCTCCTGGCCAATTTTCTACCTCAGTGGTTGTCGTAAGTTGGCCTCCTGGTTCAATACCCTGTATCAGAATTGGCTCCAACATAGCCCGACTAGCATAAACACCCGCAGAGTATCCAGCAGGGCCTGAGCCTATGATTAACACTTTTGTTTTTATTACTTCAGCCATTCTAAATTTTTCCCAAAAACCCTAATAGGTTATACTCATCCTTTAATTAGGATGAAAGTCTGTAATTTTAAATTTTACCTGTTTAGACTTATAAGATTATTACTTAATATTGAAATATTATTGCGCAGCACCTACTGAATGCTATATATAAAACCAAATAAGGTTTTAAAATATGCCATTAACCAGATTAGATCCTATCGATCGCCTAATCTTGTCAGAGTTGCAAGCCAATGGCAGAATAACGAATGTCGAATTGGCGAAACGTGTTGGGATATCTGCGCCACCGTGTTTGCGTAGGGTTAGGGCGTTGGAAGAGCAGGGTTTTATAAATGGATATCACGCTCAGGTAGATGAAAGATCATTAGGTTTTGAAGTTAAAGTTTTCGCAATGGTTGGGCTGCAAAGCCAAGCAGAGGCTGATTTAAGTTCCTTTGAGGAACTTTGTAAGACTTGGCCTTTAGTTCGAGAATGCCATATGCTTAACGGTGAAGTAGATTTTATGCTCAAGTGTGTGGCCCCTGATTTAAGTAGTTTTCAATCATTTCTGACAGGCGAATTACTAACTGCTCAAAATGTTGGTTCTGTTAAGACTTCGCTGGTAATTCGTGGAGCAAAAGATGATCCAGGAGTTCCATTCGATATTTTAGAAGAGCGTTTAGCACAGAAGGCATAATTTAAATCTGAGGTTTAGATTTTTATTGTTGATATTTGCCTACCATAATCCAACTCGCCCAAATGCTGAGAGCGGCGATAGGAATAAAATTTATCAGACTCGTGATAAGTGCAATTTCCTATCCATTCAGCGTCTGAAATTTTGAGATGATATAGTCTGTCCAATGCAAATTTTGGTAAGTTGAAAAAGTATTTTCTTTGGTAAACCCCTTTAGAAAAATAATTTTGAAAAGATATATTTCTTTCTGTAAATGTGTCAAAAAAATCTTGACCGACTTCGTAGATACTGGGGGAAATGCAAGGCCCGATTACTGCTTTAATACTTTTAATATCTGCACCGAGTTCAATCATTGAATGAACTGTGTTTTCTAAAATCCCATTCAGTGCGCCTTTCCATCCAGCGTGAGCTACTCCAATTACATGGTTTTTTTTATCGGCGAAGAGAACCGGAAGGCAATCGGCTGTCAGTACACTGATCGACAAATTGGGTGTATCAGTGACGATGGCATCTGCTTTCGTTAAAACCTCTAAAGGACTATCAACGACTACTACCCGTGCAGAATGTTCCTGATGAACTGTTATTAAGTCTTGTGGATTTACGTTCATTTCTGCTGCAACTAAGTCACGATTAAATTGTACGTTTTTTTGATCGTCTTTTGATCCAGTTCCACAATTAAGCCCTTCAAAAATGCCAATCGAAATGCCGCCTAAGCGCGTAAAAAACCCATGATCAAAACTATCAAGTTTTCTACTTCTGAAACGATGAATACTCACCTTACTAAACCAGCAGGACTATTTTGATCTTTTGGAAATAGACCTAAAACTTTAAAAAGAGTTCCCATCTCATCAGGGTGTGTTAAGCGTCTGTGAGCCGAGATAATTGAGTTCTTATATTCAGGCTTGGAGTTTTTAAGTAGTAGATTGGCACGATCTGAAATTCCTAACCTTTCCAAAAAAACCCCCTGTGCTGTTAATTTAGAGTATGCGCATCCTGAATTTCTTGCAAGTGCCTCAAAATCTACGTGGCAGGTTAAATCGACCTCCCCAGGTCGATCAAAAATTTTTGCAACTTTATGGGATTTGACTGCTTGCAAAGTAGATCCGAGAGAGTGCCAATCCCCATAATCAATAATTAAGGCACAGCCGCCCTCATTATTGATAATTTGGCCAATTAAATTAGAAATTCTTAATGCATCATCAGAAATCTCAACAATGTCTCCGGTCACGCAGTCTTTAAAACGCGTTTCTAATTCAGGATGATTTGAAGGCACTTGCGACATGCCAAGACTAAGTTGTGCATTCTTTAAACCAATCTGAATTTCATACCATAGGTCATTTTTTCTTTGGTATTGTTTAACAGGTAACGCATCAAAGAATTCATTAGCAATGAAAAAAGTAGGAATTTTGGGGAGCAATAAATCATCAGTGATCCAATTTACATTGAATTGTGATAGTTTTTTTTGTTGCTGTCTTTTTAACTTTGAAGATGCTTCTACCAAATAAATTTTGCATGCATCTATAAAACCGTTTACTGAAGAACCAGCTCTTAAAATATCAAGCATTAATGTACCGTTGCCTGGTCCTAACTCCACCAAAGCAAAACGATCAGGTCGATTTAAATCAATCCAGTATTGAGCTAAACACAACCCCAAGATTTCACCGAACATCTGACTAATCTCGGGTGATGTTATGAAATCCCCATCTGAACCTAACACATTTCTCTGAGTATAAAATCCATGCTCTGGGTGAAGCAGGCACTCGCGCATGAAAGTGGAAATGCTTATTGGTCCAGTTTCTTGAATGCGTTTAATGATCAATTCTTCAAGTTTTGTCATATAAAATTTATCATAATAATAAGAGAGCGTATGAATATATTAGCGGAACTTAGTAGGATAGTTAGCTAAATTAAAAATAGAATTAAAGGCTGTTTAAAAATTGTTTATTGAAGTAGAATTTAAAAATAACAAAGTTGAAAAGTTAGCGGTATAATCTTTTATTGTTGAATAGGCATAAATTTGCTCTAATTTCCAGCGATATGGAGCGACTAAAATTAAATATTATTAACCATTGTAAAAGAGTGTGAAAATGCAGACACGTAATAAAATGTTAGATGATTTTTCTCAGCTTATGACCAATGCTATGGGTGTTGCACAGGGGGCAAAGGAAGAGGCAGAAAATGCCTTCGCCTCGATGGTTGATAGATGGTTAGCTGATCGTGATTTTGTCACTCGTGAAGAATTCGATGCTGTAAAAGCAATGGCTCAAAAGGCGAGAGAAGAGAATAAAGATCTCAAAGCCAGGATTGAAGCACTTGAAAGCAAATAGTCGCCCGTAAAACAGCTTGCTGCTGTTAAAATCTCTACCACTTTTTAATCTATCCACAACTTATTCGCTTAACAGTGAATATTTCTCTTTACACGCCCACAAAATAACACCACCATATGTAGTAAGGATTTTCTCAATATGTCTATCCTTAGAGCAGGCACCAAGACCTAGGGTATGCGGCCAAATCCTTAGGTATAAAAAGAAAGAGGTGGGGCGATGGCACTTACAGAGCAATTATTGGATGACGACATACACCCGATTGACTTGGTCGAGTCGGTTGCTGAATATAATGATTGGGATTTCGATCGAATTGCTGACGATCAAATCGCGATGGCGGTTGAAGGGCAGTGGAGAACATACTCTATAACTCTTGCGTGGTCATCATTCGATGAAACTCTGCGGCTTATATGCTCTTTTGAAATGGAGCCCCCTGAGGAAAAACACGCTGCCTTATTCGAACTACTAAATGATGTTAATGAAAAATGCTGGGCGGGTTCATTTTCATTTTGGACAGAGCAAAAAATGATGATTTATAAGTATGGTTTGGTGCTTACTGGTGGGCAGATAGCCAGTGCAGAGCAAATAGATTGTCTGATTTCAACAGCTGTTTTGAGCTCTGAAAAGTTTTATCCAGCTTTTCAATTGGCTGTGTACGGTGACAAAACGCCCAAAGAAGCGATACAAGTAGCCATTGCAGAGGCATTCGGCCGGGCTTAAGACTATCCTTATGAAAAAATAAGGATGTTCTATGACTCAAGAAAATTTTGAGAGAAATACACTCATCTTATTAGGTTGTGGAAAGATGGGCTCTGCAATGCTTAAGGGCTGGATAGCGAAGGGATTTGAACCAAAGAATATTTGGGTAGAGGACCCATATCCCAGTGATTGGATAATTGATATAGGGGTAAACGTAAATTCCAAATTACCGTCCAATCCCACATTTTTTTGTATTGCGGTCAAGCCGCAAATGATACCTGAGATTTTACCAAAGTTTTCTCATTACGGAAATAGGCAAGTTGTCTTCTTATCAATTGCTGCGGGTGTAACAATATCAAGTTTTGAAAGTCTTTTAGGACAAAAAACACCGATTATTCGCGCAATGCCAAATACGCCTGCTGAAATTGGTTTGGGCATTACTGCTAAAATAGCGAATAAGAATGTTTCTAAGGACGCTTTCGAGGTTGCTGGAAATTTATTGTCAGCAATTGGAGAAGTTGTCAGCCTAAATTCGGAAGAACAAATGGATGCGGTTACTGGTCTTTCAGGTTCCGGTCCAGCCTACGTTTTCTATTTAATAGATGTACTTGCTGCTGCTGGTCATAAACAGGGTCTAGATAAAGAACTTGCTATGAAACTTGCAAAAATGACAGTTCTTGGAGGAGGACAATTAGCTGCTGATTCAACTGCTGTTCCCGAGAAATTGAGGGTTAATGTTACTAGTCCGAATGGTACGACAGAAGCAGGATTAAATATCCTTATGAATAGTGAGAATGGATTGGGGCCTCTTATCGAAAAAACGGTTGCTGCTGCTACGGCAAGATCGAAGGAATTGGCAAATGGATGAAATAACTTTTAACGATTTTTTGAAAGTCGATATTCGTGTGGGAAGTATACTAAAAGCAGAGACCTTTCCAGAGGCCAGGAAGCCCGCATATAAACTTTGGATTGATTTTGGCCCGTCTATTGGAACAAAGAAAACGTCAGCCCAAATTACCGATAATTATACACTGGCCGAACTAATCGGGCGGCAAGTATTGGCAGTTGTTAATTTTCCACCCCGACAAATTGGGCCATTTATGTCAGAGGTTTTGACTTTAGGAGTAACTGATAATAAAGGGGCAGTTACATTATTAGGTCCAGATAAAGAAATTCCAAATGGGGAACGAATGCATTGACAAAAAAAATATTTATTACTCGACCACTACCGAAAGAAGTTCTAAGTGCAGCAGGTCTGCTAGGCGAAGTTACAGTACGAGAAAATACCTCCGCCATGAATGAAAGTGAGATGATAGATAGCCTCGTTAATTATGACGTTGTTTTACCTACGCTTGGCGATATTTATTCAGAAAAAATATTTGCATCTTGTAATAAAATAAACGCAAAATTACTCGCAAATTTTGGGGTAGGCTTTAATCATATTGATGTAAAAGTGGCAAATGAACACGGCGTTAAAGTTTCTAATACCCCTGGTGCAGTTACAGATGCAACAGCTGATATAGCCATGGCGCTTATGCTGATGTGCTGTAGGAGAACCTCGGAGGGTGAAAGAATTGTGAGAGCCAACAAGTGGGAAGGTTGGCATCCAACTCAGATGCTCGGGTTCCATATATCTAATAAGAGAGTAGGTATTGTTGGGATGGGGAATATTGGACAGGCCATCGCAAAGCGATGCCACTTCGGTTTTGGAATGCAGGTGGGGTATTTCTCTAGGTCCGCAAAAAATTTAAGTTTCCCTGTAAAACGATATGACTCACTGACGGAATTAGCGTCAAGTAGTGATATACTTGTTGTTTCAGTGCCAGGAGGATCTGCAACGCACCATTTAATAAATAAAGATATATTTTCTTCGATGCAGCCGCATGCTTATTTTGTAAATATTGCTCGTGGCGATGTAGTAAATGAAAGGGACCTAATCGACGCGCTCAAATTGAACCAGATCGCTGGAGCCGGGTTGGACGTGTATGAACATGAGCCCAAAGTGCCTGAGGATCTAATCGCAATGGAGAATGTAGTGCTTCTACCTCATCTTGGAACAGCTTCTTTGGAGGTTAGAACTGGTATGGGGTTAATGGCGGTGCAAAATATTAAATCCTTTATTGAAGGTAATGAACCGCCCAACCTGGTTTAATTTTCAAAAGCTTCGCGCCAATGTCTACGGCATAATGATACATATGTTTCGTTGCCTCCGATCTGTATTTGATCACCGCCTTTAACTATATTGCCGTCTTCATCTTGGCGCACAACCATAGTTGCTTTCTTTCCACAATGACAAATTGTTCTAATTTCTCGCATCTCGTCAGCAAGTGCTAATAAAGATGCTGAACCTGGAAAAAGATTGCCTAAGAAGTCAACTCTCAAACCATAACACATGATAGGAACTGCAAGATCATCTACGGCTTTAGCAAGTTGCCATACCTGTTGAGATGTAAGGAATTGTGCCTCATCTATTAAGACACAAGAAATTTTTTCCAGACTCAATTTTGCCTGAATTTTGGCAAACAAATCATCATCACCTGTAAATGTATCAGCTGCTGCTCCAATACCGATTCTTGAGCCAATTTTTCCCTCTCCGGCCCTGTTATCAAGTTGAGCTGTTATAAGGTATGTATTCATACCTCTCTCTTGATAGTTATGAGATGCTTGAAGCAGTAGAGTTGATTTGCCCGCATTCATTGTTGAATAGTGAAAATAGAGCTTTGCCATCCAAGTTAGTTACCATCAAATGAACACAGAAAATGTGTAGATATGCCTAAGTTTGCAAGTTTTTCGCTGCCACCTAGATCTGGTAAATTCACTATAAAATTACAGGATATTATGTTGCCGCCCAGCTTTTCTATTAATTTAACACCTGCTTCAGCTGTCCCTCCAGTTGCCAAAAGGTCATCCACGAGCAAAACTCTTTCCCCCGGTTCAATACTATCTACGTGGACTTCTAGGGTGTCACTTCCATATTCAAGTTGGTAATCTTGGCTGATTGTGGCCCCTGGTAATTTTCCAGATTTTCGAATAGGAACGAAGCCACATCCCAACCTGTTTGCCAAAGCACCACCCATTATAAAGCCACGTGCTTCAATTCCTACTACTTTATCTATCCCACTACTTTTAATAGAGGATAATATTTCACTTATAGTAAGGTCGAAACCAGTTGGGTCAGAGAATAAAGTAGTAACGTCTCTAAACATGATCCCTTCGTGTGGGAAATCTTTAATCGTTCGGATGTATTTTTTTATTCCTATTTTATCCATCTTCTACATCTCACTTGCGATATCAGACTCAACTTAAATTGAAACTTGAAATCATACTTTTGCTTCATCAATTTGCACCTAACTCATTTCGAGAGTTTATTTTTGGTAGGAATGAATATAAAATAGCAAATAATCAAGGCTCTGCATCAAATAAATACAATGGTCTGGGGTTTCTTTTTTGGAATCTATAGTTTATGTCGCCAGTAATGATTTTCCCTGCATGGAATGAATTATGAGACGCGCCCTTTTTGGAGCATTCGCAAATTTATTTAAGCCTGATTTGGGTTCAAGAGGTGCCGACGGAATCAGCCTTAATCGATTGAAAATAGAGTTGCTTTCTGGTCTCACAGTGGCACTTGCACTTGTGCCTGAGGCAGTGGCTTTTGCATTCGTTGCCGGAGTTCACCCGCTCGTCGGTTTGTATGCAGCATTTATAGTTGGGCTGATAACGGCAGTTTTTGGTGGCCGTCCTGGTATGATTTCGGGAGCCACGGGCGCCTTAGCAGTTGTGATGGTTGCCTTAGTTGCAGAACACGGAGTTGAGTATCTTTTCGCAACTGTTGTTCTGATGGGTATATTGCAGCTGGTAGCTGGCATTATGCAGTGGGGTAGATTTATACGTCTAGTCCCTCATCCCGTCATGTTAGGTTTTGTAAATGGTTTGGCTATCGTGATTTTTTTAGCTCAACTAACCCAGTTCAAAGTCCCAGGCTCAGTCGAAGTCTCTGGTCATGGAATGTCTGGTGGCGAGTGGTTGACCGGCACCCCCTTGGTGACCATGTTGGTGCTCGTCGGCGTAACGATGGCTATCATTTATTTTCTACCAAAGATCTCAAAGATTATTCCGGCACCGCTCGCTGGTATTGGGGTCGTTGCGCTTATCGTTATATTTTTCGGGTTAGATGTGCCAAGAGTTGGTGATATGGCGTCAATTAAAGGAGGTTTTCCAAGTTTCCACGTGCCGATGGTTGATTTAAGCTGGGAAACTTTTGAAATAATTTTCCCATATGCGGTAATACTGGCTGCTATTGGCCTTATCGAGAGTTTGCTTACACTTAACTTGGTTGGTGAAATGACAAACAAGCGTGGAGGTGCAAGTCAAGAATGCCTTGCCCAGGGTGCAGCCAACGTAGTGACAGGATTTTTTGGGGGTATGGGTGGATGTGCCATGATCGGTCAATCCATGATAAATGTAAAATCAGGAGGGCGTACTCGTATAGCAGGGATATCTGCTGCCATTTTTCTTTTACTTTTCATTCTAGTTGGTAGCTCAATTATTGAGCAAATTCCCTTGGCCGCCTTGGTTGGCGTTATGTTTATGGTTGTAATTGGGACTTTCGCATGGAATTCACTCAAAATTTTACGGGTGGTACCGAAAACTGATGCCTTTGTGACCATTTTAGTAACTGTTGTAACGGTTTGGTTTGATCTCGCTGTAGCAGTAGTTGTCGGCGTTATTGTTTCCGCACTTGCCTATGCTTGGAATAATGCACGAAGAATTCATGCGCATGTTGATTTAAAAGGTGATGAAAAAACCTACAAAATTCAGGGTCCGTTGTTTTTTGGTTCAACAGACGGTTTTGTAGAGCTTTTTGACGTTCAAAATGATCCCAATACCGTCATTTTGGATTTTGAGGCGAGCAGGGTAGTGGATCAATCTGCCTTGCAAGCAATAGAAGTTGTTGCTGCCAAATATGAAAGTGCAGGAAAGCGTCTGCAATTAAAACACCTAAGTAGAGATTGCCATATGCTTTTAATAAAGGCGGGTCACCTTATGGTTGACAGTGATGATGACCCTGACTACGCACTTGCAGTAAATTATTCAGTAAGGACCGGTATTCTGGAAGAGGGTCATTAGTTAGAAACCGCAAGGCGGTTTGTTTATTTTCCCAAGCACCATCGCATTATTGCTTTTTGAATGTGAAGCCTATTTTCTGCTTCATCAAAAATTACTGAGTTTTTTCCATCCATAACATCAGACGTTGCTTCCTCATCTCTATGTGCTGGTAAACAGTGCATAAATAATGCATCGGATTTTGCATGTGCAATTAGTTCTTTATTGACCTGATATGGCCGTAGTTGGTTATGTCGCCGCTCTCTAGCAGATTGAAGGTCATGCATACTTATCCATGTATCGGTTGCAACTAGATCTGCGTCTTTCGTTGCGATAGTAGGATCGCGTTCGATTGAGATTTTTACCCCATTTTGCTGAGCTCGCTCAATTACTTTCCTATCTGGTTCAAGAGTTTCTGGACCAGTAAATGTTAAATTGAAATTAAATTTTTCTGCAGCCTGAGCAAAACTATTAAAAACATTATTTCCATCGCCTGACCAAACTATTTTTTTACCCTCGATTGAGCCTCTGTGTTCTTCGTAAGTCATTATATCGGCCATAATCTGACAAGGGTGTGAAAAATTTGTTAGGCCATTAATTACTGGTACCTCTGAGAATTGAGCCATTTCATGAAGTGTCGCTTCCTCATACGTTCGTAGCATAATTAAATCGACGTAACGGCTTAGAACTCTCGCAGTATCTGCAATAGTTTCACCATGGCCAAGTTGCATATCCTTGCCTGATAAAACTATTGTTTGGCCACCCATTTGGCGTACGCCCACATCAAAACTTACTCGAGTGCGGGTTGACGGTTTTTCAAAAATTAAAGCTACGATGTGGCCCTCTAGTGCCCGATCGCTATCACAGGCACCCTTTGTTAGGCCTGACCTAGATTTTTTTAGTTCCAAAGCAGTTTGGATTATCTTTTTAAGGTCATTACTTTCTATATTTTTTATATCTAAAAAATTTGCCATTTTATTTCTTCACAAAGCTTTTCTCAGACAGACTGCGGTCTTTTCTAACCTGCTTAGGCCCTCATTAACCTCTTCTGCGGTTATATTCAAAGCGGGTAACAGTCTAACGACATTATCACTAGCCGGAACTGTTAAGATGGCGTTTTCATAACCTCCTTTTACAAAATCCGTATTTGGGCATTTGCATTTTACTCCCAACATTAAACCAGTTCCCCTTATTTCTTCAAAAATATCAGGATAAGAGTCAATTAGCCGAAGAAGTCCTTGGCTCATAATTCCCGATTTTGATACCACAGAGTTAAGGAACTTGGGCGTATTTATTAATTCAAGAACTTTTATTCCTACCGAACACGCTAATGGATTTCCACCGTACGTCGAACCATGCGTTCCCGCAGTCATTCCGCTCGCTGCATGTTCTTTTGCAAGAACTGCTCCTAAAGGGAAACCGCCACCGATGCCTTTTGCAACCATAGCGATATCGGGTTCTATTCCGGACCATTCATACGCAAATAGCTTGCCGGTACGACCAATCCCACATTGAACTTCATCAACCATTAGCAATATATCATGCTTGTCACACAAAATTCGTAGGCTCTTTAAACATTCATCTGGCAAGCACCGAATACCACCCTCGCCTTGTATAGGTTCTATAAGAATTGCAGCGGTATCTTCATTTATGGCAGCTTCGATGGCATCATGATTAGCCCAAGGAAGATGAACAAACCCTGGGAGCATTGGCCCGAAACCTTTTGTAAGTTTTTCGCCACCTGCGGCAGCGATACCTGCCGAGGAACGGCCGTGGAAAGAGCCCTCAAAAGTTATTATTTCAACTCTATTTTCTTGTCCTTTTTCATACCAGTATTTACGAACCATTTTTACGGCTAACTCGCAGCTTTCTGTTCCCGAGTTTGTGAAGAAAACATTATCTGCAAAGCTTGCTTCTACAAGCAAGTCCGCCAGCCGTCGTTGTTCAGGGATTTCATAAAGATTGGATACATGCCAGAGTTTGCTAGCCTGAAACGTTAATGCTTCTACAAGTTCTGGGTTTGAATGCCCCAAGGCATTAACTGCGATTCCGGCTCCCATATCAAGATAACAGTCGCCGTCCTTTGTAAACAGCCAACTACCTTGACCTTTATCAAAGGCCAATGGAGCGCGGTTATAGGTTGGTAATATCGAAGAACTCATTTAACTCTCTAAAATTCGCTCAATTAATAACTACTATTTTAATTGTCGTAACTCGTATACTTTAACAACAATTATACTCGGGAACTAGCCTAGAAAAAACAGAAGTTTTCCAACTATTCTATCTCAATTACAAGTGGGTTGGTTGCAGAATTTTGCTAAAGGTTTTTATTGAAAATGATAGTGGCTTTTCGAATATATTAATGACTGTATAAGTACAGAGGGCAAATATAAAAAGACTTTAGAATTCTGATAAGGTTTGCAGGTGTTCGAGATTCATAATGAGAAAAAAGAAGATTATTGGGATGTTGAGGCTCTATTTGACCTTTGTTTTACTCCCAGTCGCTTTGCATTATCGTCCTACAGACTGAGAGAAGGCTATTCGCCTATCAAAGATTTATGCCTCATTGCAAAAAGTGAAGAAGATCTTTTAGTAGGCGCAATAAGATATTGGCCAGTAGAAATTAACAAAAAAAGGATTCTATTTCTTGGACCAATTGCGGTACATCCCACCTATCAAGGTGAAGGTCTTGGCGCTGCTTTAATTAAAAATAGCATCA
>Ga0115013_10000705_pt1 | contig 19800 bp, 23 predicted proteins | sample SouAtlMetagenome_2_FD_88686 | JGI IMG/M metagenome (GOLD analysis project Ga0115013, IMG submission 88686) | Marine eukaryotic phytoplankton communities from Atlantic Ocean - South Atlantic ANT15 Metagenome | ecosystem: Environmental > Aquatic > Marine > Oceanic | place: South Atlantic Ocean...
ACTACTGAAGATGAAAGAAAATCAATTAGAAGACACTATAGAAAAACTGGCTTAGTAGTTAATCACTAGAAACTAATCCAGCTCCCCTTTTGTTTCCATCTTCATCATTAAATTCTATTGCTTGAATCAAACTTGTATTAAGAGCTAACTCACCATCATCATCAGAGTGAAGGTAAAAATCATTGGAAGAAGATAAATTCTTGATTTCTTCTAAAAATTTTTCTTTATCATCAACTTCTACTTCGATACCAGATGTAGAACCAACCATATAAATTTTTGCTTTTAACTTATCTGCCATATCGTCTCCTTATAAAACATTCTCGCCCATGAACAAGGCGGATACAGAATCATCTGTAAATATTGATGTTAGTGCATTTGCTATTATTGTTGAAACACTAAGCACCTCAACATTTCCTAGTTGTGAAGAATTACCATTTTGAAGGAGTGTGTCAGTTACTATTATCTTGTCTATTGGTGCATCTTGAAGTTTCTCAACTGAACCATCTGAAAATATACCATGTGTAGCCGCAACATTTACAGATTTTGCTCCTCGTTCTTTTAAGATCCTTGATGCAGCAGCAATAGTCCCGCCTGTATCAATAATATCATCAAGCAAGATTGCATGTCTGTCTTCTACTTCCCCAATTACGGTAAATGACTTTACTTCGTTATGAATCTTTGGATCTCTTTTTTTATGTACAAAACCAACATATGCCTCAAGATGTTTAGCAAACGTTGTTGCTCTTTTCACTCCTCCTGCATCAGGAGAGATTATAGAAATGGGGTCTTTAAATTTTTCTTTAAAATAATCAACAAACAATGGCATTGCAGTTAAGTGGTCAAAAGGTTGATCAACAAATCCCTGTATCTGTTGTGTATGTAAGTCAATGGAAACTAATCTATCAACCCCTGCAGCAACAAACATATCACCAATCAATCTTGCAGAAATAGGTTCTCTAGGTAATGCTTTTTTATCCTGTCGTGAATAAGGGTAAAAAGGTAAAACAGCTGTAATTCTTTTTGCTGAAGCGCGCTTTAAAGCATCTACTAGGAGAAGTTGTTCCATAATGGTTTTATTTATATCTCCTGAATGACTTTGCATAACAAAACAGTCAGCTCCTCTTACGCTATCAGCCAGTCTTAAATAAATTTCACCACTTGCAAATGATTTTCTCTCAACTTCAGCAAGTTCAGTACCCAAGTTAGTTGCAACTTTTTGAGCTAGCTCTGTATTTGAAGAACCAGAAAATATGAGCATCTTCTTTTTACCAGGTTGCTCAATCATTTATTTTTTTCCTATCAACATAGCCTTCTATATTTTTTTGATCACTTCGTTCTATACCTAAAGCTTTTTCAGGAACATCTTTTGTAATAACTGAACCAGCTCCTATCATTGCTTCCTTACCAATTGTTACAGGAGCAACAAGCATTACATCTGATCCAATAAAAGCTCCGTCTTTAATATCTGTTTTATGTTTATTTTTTCCATCATAATTAACAGTGATAGCCCCGGCAGAAAAGTTTACTTCAGTTCCCAGTTCAGCATCCCCAACATAAGCGAGATGAGGAATCTTGCTTCCTTTACCAATTTTTGATTTCTTTGTTTCTGCAAAGGCCCCAACTTTTACATTATCCGCTAATTCTGATCCAGGTCTTATGTGTGCAAATGGACCAATTAACCCATTAGATTCAATTTTTGACTCGTCTATAACTGAATTAATGACTTTGGAACCCTGTCCGATGTGTGAATTATTGATTTGAGCATTAGGACCTATCTCACAATTTTCTTCAATAACAGTAGTGCCTTTTATATGCGAATTGGCGAATATTTTTGCACCTGATGCAATGTTGACTGATTCGTCTATGTATGTAGATGTTGGATCCTGAAAATAGACTCCATCCTCCATAAAACTCTGAATTATTTTCTTTTGCAATGTGTCTTCAACTTCATTTAGTTGGCCCATCGAATTAATTCCTTGTATTGAATGTTCGTCTACCTGTACTATAACAATATCTTTTTTTTCATTATTTGCAATACCTATTAAATCAGTTAAGTAAAGTTCACCTTGAGCATTTGAGGTATCGAGTTCTTTAATATATTTTGTTAAGAAATCTTTCCTAAAACAATAAATTCCAGAGTTAATCTCATGTATTTTCTTTTGGTCTTCAGTGCAATCTCTTTCTTCAATAATTTCAATTGTGTCCTTACCCCTAACTACCCTTCCATAACCAAAAGGGTCAGATACATGTGAAGACAAAAAGCCGACAGAAGATTCACTTGATACAACTTTATTAATCAATTCCTCAACATCAAGATTATTAATTAGCGGAACATCTCCTGGAATTATTAAAATATATTCAGAATTATCTTCCTGAAAAGAGGTTGATTCCATTACAACAGAAACTGCATGCCCAGTACCTTTTTGTTCATGTTGGATAATATTTTTTATATCTGAAGGCATAGATTGTATTACCTGGTCTGCCTCATGACCAACAACAACATATATATCATCAATACCTGAAATTGAATCTATAGCGTAAGATATAAGTTTTTTTCCAAGAACAGTATGCAAAACTTTTGGTAAATCGGACTTCATTCTTGTCCCCTTACCCGCTGCTAAAATTATCCCTGTAATACTCATTTGCTTAAAATTGGCTGGGGGAGAAGGACTCGAACCCTCAACGTTGGGACCAAAACCCAATGTGTTGCCAATTACACCATCCCCCAATTGTTATGGAATATATTCTAATCATCATTTTGAGAGAAACTACAATCAATTTTCTTAGTTATGTACATTGATTGTAAGTCAAAATTTTCTGAATCTAACTCATTATGAATTGCTTCATCGTCAATAATTGCAAACAAGGAAGACCCACTACCTGACATATAAAACTTTTGATTTAATTCAGTTTCTAAATGATTTTTAATATCAATAATTTCAGGCTGTAAATGGGCTGCAGCATTAAATAAATCATTAAAAATATCAATCTGATTCCATTGATCTTTAGATGTGTCTACTTCACTCAGCTTGTCATATTGATTAAATACTTCCTTTGTACTCAAACCAAATTTAGGAACTGCCACTAATAGATCCATACCAGGAAGACCACTTAGTGGAGTAATCCTTTCTCCAATCCCCTCTACTTTTGCCGCGCTGCCATAAACAAAGAATGGAACATCACTACCTATGAAATGTGCTATTTCAGTATTTGAAGGAACATTAAGTTCATACTCTTTACATAAATAACTTATGACAGTTCCAGCATTGGAGCTGCTTCCTCCTAATCCAGCTTCAATTGGTATATTCTTTGAAATATTAATTTTGAATTTCTTATCAAAGCTTGGATTAAATTTTTCAATCAATTCAAATGCTTTGTGTACTGTCGTATGAATTGTATTTAATTCTTCTTTGTCGTACTCAATAATATTGTTTCTGTTTTCCACGATTTCTATCTCATCAAAAATATCAATTGGAATTATGTCTGATATAAGTTCATGCAAATTACCAATATTTGCTGATGAAATTTTTAGATTTAAATTAATTTTTGCAGATGAAAGTAGCTTCATTGTCGAGCCTTTGCTATTTTTAGATAATCGTCAGGACTTAAGTTACCTGCTCTACTATTAACGTCAATATCCAAGTCTTCAAGCTGTTCCTCACTGATAATTGAAGAAAGTGATGTTCTCACTTTTTTTCTCCTCTGTTGAAATGCAACTTTTGAGATTTCAAAAGCATTAAGTCTAATCTCTTGATCTACCAAAGACTCTCTCTGGATTGTTATTACTGATGAGGTAATTTTGGGAGGAGGATAAAAACAATTTTTTGACACATCAAATTGAATTTTAGATTCTGTAAATAATCCAAATAATACCGATAAAGCACCATAATCATCACTTTCTTGATCTGCAACTATCCTTTGAGCTACCTCTTTTTGAACCATCACAACATATCTGTGTATAACAGGAACTTCTATAATGAGTTTTACTAAAAGTCTTGTGCCAATATTGTAAGGAAGATTTGAAACAAAAATCCACCAAGGACCTGTAAGTTGTGAATAGTCAAAAGTCATTGCATCTTCATTAAATATTTCTAAATTAGGTACATCTTGAAATCTTAATTTAAGTAACTCAGAAGCATCTGAGTCAATTTCAACAGCTTTAATCCTGTAATTATCTTTTAAAAGTTCGTTTGTTAGCGATCCTGTTCCTGGTCCAACCTCAATAATCGGATCTGCCAATTGGCCTTGTACGAGTTTAGTAATTTTCCTAGAAATATTAGTGTCGATTAAAAAATTTTGGCCTAATTTATAATTGGGTTGTTTCTCTAACTTTTCTATCCAATCGTACTCACTCATTTGTAGTCCTTGAGAGTAGCCTATTGCTATTAGAGATTGTTAGTGATGAAAGCTCTTCAAGAGTTACGTCTAATAACTCAGATACTTTTTGCGCAGTGTACATAATATATGAAGGTTTGTTAACTTCTCCCTTATGTGGTTTTGGTGCCAAGTAAGGGATGTCTGTTTCCAAAAGTAATCTATTTGTAGGAATTTTACATACAGCTGAGTGAAGATCATGTGCTGTGTCATAGGTCACAATTCCAGATATGGAAAAATATACATCAAGGTCAATGAATTTTTTGGTCCATCTATTACCTCCTGTCCAGGAGTGGAGAATGATAGGATTTTTATAATCACCCTCAGATAGAACATCAAACATATCTGAAAAACTATCTCTGCAGTGAAGAATAACTGGCTTAGAAAGTTGATTTGCAACATCCAGGTGATATTTAAGACTATTTATTTGATTTCTTTTAGATGATAGGTTCCTGTAATAATCTAATCCTGTTTCTCCAATTAAATCAGCTTCATTAAATAAATCGTCAAAGGTTTCTTTTAGGTTTTCAAATTCATCAGCTTCGTGTGGGTGAAGACCAGCTGACCAGTATGATTCTTTGTCTAAAGATAGTGAAACATCCCTAGCTTCTAAAGATGATTCAATATCAACACCGGGGATAATCAAATATTCAATATTATCTAAATATAAATTTTCTATTTTATCTTTTGTTAATTGCAAATGACAATGAGTATCCACCCATTTAAATTGCTCTAAAGTTTCATTTTTATTCACTACTATATAAGCATAGGATTAAATAAAAATATGAGTAAAGGTAACAGAAGTAAAATTGATAATCTTGGAAGGGTCGTTATTCCAAAATCTATTAGAAAAGCCTTAAATATTGAATCAAATTCTGAAATATCAATGTATGTTGAAAATAATAAACTAATTATTACTAAAGGCAGTCAAATCTGCACTATATGTGATACTAAAGATGTATCACTTCAGTTAAAAAATAAATTTTTATGCAATATTTGTATAGCTGATATTAAAGATCTTTAATTCTTTCATAAATTTCATTTACTGAATATTCGGTTATATTAGATACTGCTTTTGCAATCTCTCTTTTAGGAACTTCATTATCAATAAATACTTTTAAAGAGGAATCTAAATCATAATTTATATTTAATTTTTTTTCAGGAGGTGCGATTACTAATGTTATTTCGCCTTTTAACTCTTTATCAAATAGTTGTTCTCCTATGTCATCAATAGAACCTCTATAGATAGTTTCAAATTTTTTTGTTAATTCTCTACAAACTACAATTTCTGAATCTAATCCTTGTTCTTGAAAAAATAATATATCTTTATTTATTCTCTTTGGGGAAGTAAAACACACAGATGTCATTGAAGAGTTTAATAATTTTATAGCAAAATCAATTTTCTCTTTACCAGATTTAGGTATGAATCCAAGAAATTGAAATTCACTTAAATCGAATCCAGAAATTGTCAGCGCAACAAGAACACTAGATGGTCCTGGTATTGAAACAACATCATGCTTGTTTTCTACTAAATGAGAAATTAATTCGCTTCCGGGGTCAGAAATTAAAGGTGTGCCTGCATCTGAAATTAAAGCTACATTTTTTCCCTCTAGAAGATAGGAGGAAACTTCTTTTATTTTTTTATGCTCATTACCTAAAAAATAAGAACTTACGGGAGTAGTGATTTGAAAATGACTAAGAAGTTTCTTTGCTCTTCTTGTGTCTTCGCAATATATCAAATCGACATTTTTTAGTGTATCTAAAATTCTTGCAGAGACATCATCTAAATTACCAATAGGGGTTGGGCAAATATAAAAAGTACCCACTAAATTATAAGTCACCTAACTGGTTTGCAATTTCTTCAAATACGTTCATATCTTGGATTAAAACCATTTTTACAAAATTACTATCTCTTGATATCCAAACATTAGTGGAGCCTTTATAAAGAGTACCCTCATATCTGACTTCAGATTCTGTAAATCTTTGCTGAGTTTCTGCCCATAAAGTATAAGTTTGATAAATTTCATCAAGGTCAGTACTTGTATCCCCACTGATCTTAACTGTCATTATCAGATTTCCAGAGGAATCTGTATAGTCTTTCCATGACCCCCCACCGATACCAACTGCTGCAGTAATGGCATCTCTAGGACCTACTGTACTTTGAAGTAAATATACTAAGTCAAGGGATCCAATTGTTCCCTCTTCAATCAATTCAAAATTGGGAATAGTCAGAGTTGATATCTCAACTGATTCATATCTTTCATTTGTAAAGTATTTTGCTGAATCATATATCTGTTCAGAAGTTGGAAGATTTGTTAAGCCAGTTTCTCTATATTCAGATAATGCTTCATTCAATGCAGCCATTTTTCCTTGATTAATAATTTCTCTGGCAAGAATTGGACCATAGGTGTAATAAAGGTCTGATGGAATATAAAAATATGCTGGGAGTTCTACACGACATGAAATATTTGGAATTTGAGCCTGCATGGTCTGACGATCATATGAGTCAAGACTGTCAACCCACTTTGCTTCAACCCAATCAGCTTGAGCTTCCATTAGGGCTCTAACACCTGGATAATTTGAAAAGTCATCTAACTCATCCATTTCCTGATACCACTCAGATATTTCAAAATGTTGACCTTGAAGTGAGTGAACTAATTCATGAACAATTACCCGTTGCTCATAAAAATTAAGTTTTTTCTGGCCTGATTTAATTGGCAATCTTAAAATTTTATCAAGTAAGTTGTAAGAGCCAGCTGAAAAACATCTTTGAAATTCAACTTGTAGATTTAAAAGTTGCTCTGGTGAAAAATCATTCAGACCCCACATATTCTCAGAAAGTACAGCCCGTTCCCACTCTCCTTCTTCATAATCTTCCTCAAAATTATCAAGGAATGAAGCAGCATTATATTCCTGATAATTATTCAAAGTATAAAGGTGGTATAGCGGATCTTCAGTGAATTCAAGACCAACCCTTCTCTCAATGAATGCCATTAATTCAGCTAATTGTTCTTTTATTTCTGATGGAGGCTCTTGGAGCTCAATACCAAATTCGTCAAGGGCATATGGTTCTTCTATTAAAACAGTTGTTGTAGTTGTAGTAGAAGTGGAACTGGTTGTGGTATCGGCAGTAGTAACTTCTGTAGAAGATTCTGCTGAATCAACAGCTTCTGTCTGTGTTTCTGTAGAACATGCAATTAGAAGTAAAGCTAAAAAAGTTAATAAATATTTTCTCATAGGTATTCAGATTACATGTATTCTATTATTTATAAAAACAATTGGAGGAAAATTGATAAAAGAATTTAGAGACTTCATCAATAGAGGAAATGTTGTTGAACTTGGTGTTGCATTCGTAATGGGTGCCTCTTTCAAATCTCTTGTTGATGTTTTTACGAAAAGACTTATTGAGCCAGTTATTGGATTGATAATTAATTTACCAAACTTAGAAACTCTTGGTTTATTCGGTGATATAGACCCATCTTCTGGGATGCGTGCAGGTTCATTTGGTGCATTTTTAGGAGAAGTTATCAACTACACAATTATCGCATTTGTAATGTTTTTAGTAATTAAAGCATATAACCATTTTGAAGATGTTGTGTCAGATGACGAAGATGACACTGTAGTGGCTGCAGAATCAAAAGAAGTTCAGCTACTTAAAGAAATAAGAGATGGAATAAATAAAATAAACAAATAATTAGAAATTTATGAAAGAAAATAATTTAAAGGATTTATTTAACTACGCACTTGAGCAAGGCACCAAGGTACGTAGAGGAATAATTTATTCAATACTTAATAAAATATTTGATTTAGCCCCTCCAATTTTAATTGGTGTTGCAATTGATATAGTTGTGGAAGGCTCTGATTCTTTTATTGGAAACCTTGGATACGCCGACAGACGTCAACAGTTAATCATACTCGCAATTCTGACCTTTATTATCTGGGGACTTGAATCGGCATTCGACTATGTTGCAGCAGTTACTTGGAGAAATATCTCACAAGATATTGAACACTCTTTAAGAACTGACACTTTTAATAATGTTCTTGGTCTTGATTTAGCTTTTTTTGAAAATAAATCATCCGGAAGACTAATGGCAATCTTAAATGATGACGTTAACCAACTAGAAACATTTCTAGATAATGGCGCAAACAGGCTTGTACAAACTGCAACAACTGTTTTAGTCATTGGAGGTACATTTCTATATATTTCTCCATTGGTCGCAGTTTTTGCATTTATCCCTATACCAATAATTATTTTTGGATCACTAAGGTTTACAAGTAGAATCGCAGAGCGCTATACCAAAATTAGAAATGATATTGAAAACTTAAATGCAAATCTTTCAAACTCTATAACAGGAATACTTACGGTAAAAAGTTTTAACAGAGAGAAAAAAGAAAGTGAGAGGATAACGGTATCGTCGCAAGAAGTTAAAAGCGCAAACTATCATGCAATACGACTTTCAGCAGCATTTATTCCAATTATTCGAATAGCAATATTGTTTGGCTTTACTGCAACACTTCTTATAGGTGGGTTTCTTGCCCTAGACGGAGAAATTAAAGTAGCTACTTATTCTGTAATGTTGTTTATTACACAAAGGTTACTTTGGCCGTTAACAGAGCTAGGTGTCATATTTGATGCGTATCAAAAAGCAATGGCATCATTCAGACGAATTGTAAATTTAAAAAATACTCAACCAACAATAAACAGTGGGGATAGAAAACTAGATGATTTCAATGAAAAAATTGAAATTTCTGACCTAAATTTTGAGTATGTTGAAAATTTCCCAGTATTGAACAATATTTCTATAGATATTAAAAAAGGTGAGACCTCTGCAATTGTTGGAAGTACAGGTTCTGGAAAATCTACATTAATAAAATTAATTCTAAGGTTATATGATTCAACCTCAGGAGAAATAAAGTTTGATGAAACTAATATAAAAGATTTAGAAATTGAAAGTTTGAGAAACAAAATTGGTTTAGTGAGCCAAGATATTTTCTTGTTTGAAGGTACAGTTTTTGAAAATATTGCTTATGGAAATCTTGATGCGACTAATGAAGAGGTGTGGGAGGCGGCAAGATTGTCTGAATCTGATAAATTCATCAATTTATTACCAAATAAGGAAAATACGATTGTAGGGGAAAGAGGTCAAAAACTTTCTGGAGGGCAGAGACAAAGAATATCAATAGCTAGAGCTATTTTAAAAAATCCAGAAATACTGATCCTAGATGAAGCAACATCAGCAGTAGATAACGAAACTGAAGCAGCTATTCAGAGATCAATAAATACGCTTAAGAAAGGGAGAACGGTTATTGCAATAGCTCATCGTTTATCCACTATTAGAAATGCTGAAATTATTTATGTTTTAGAGGATGGAAGGGTTGTTGAATCTGGAAATCATGAAAGCCTTCTAGATATTGAAGGTGTTTACTCGAAACTGTGGTCAGTGCAAACAGGTGAGAAAATCAATTAACTTTTTGTGCTATAAATTCACCGATAGCTAAGGATGCGGTTGCTGCAGGACTAGGTGCATTTAAGACATGTAATGAATTATTTGATTCTTCAAATACAAAATCGTCAATTAAGTCACCATTAGAACTTACTGCCTGAGCTCTGACACCAGCTACTCGAGGTTGTAAATCACTTAGCTCAACATCAGGGATGTAATTTAATATTTCTTTCAAAAATACTTTTTTATTTAAGGACCTATACATTTCTGAAATTCCCGTACCAAAGTATTGCTTACCTAATTTCCACATTCCTTTATATAAGATTGTTTTACTAAATTCAGAGATATTAATATTACTCCACTTGTACCCTTCTTTAGCAAAAGCTAAAACAGCATTGGGTCCGGCTTCAATTTTTCCATCAATAGTTTTAGTAAGGTGTATACCCAGGAACGGAAGATTTGGATCGCTAATTGGATAAATCATATTATTTACTAAATGAGACTTTTCTTCATTAAAAACAAAATATTCCCCTCTAAAAGGAATGATTCTTAAATTAGGTTCAATGTTATCTAAGATTGCAACAGTATCAGAGAAAAGACCAGCGCAATTAATAAGATATTCAGATGAAAAAGAATCTTTATCGCTTGTAAGGATTTTCAAATCATTTTGTGAATTTATATTTTTGATTTTCTGAAAATATTCAACTGTACCTCCAAGTGATATGAACTTTTTTGCAATTGCTTCAGTAACTACTTTGTAATCTACTACTCCAGCTTGTGGCACATACAAAGCTGATTCAAATTTACAATTAGGCTCCAAATCTAATATTTCGTTTCTTTCGAGAGCTTTTACACCAGTCATGTTTAAATCTTCAGCTCTTTTATTTAATTCACCAATTTTTTCAATATCATTATCAACTACTATTTTTCCTTCAATTCTGTGAGGGATATTTTCAGTATTCATAAAATCAATTAATAACTCCCTTCCTCTAATACAGAGATCTGATTTAAAAGATTGTGGTTTGTAATAAATGCCTGAGTGAATTACTCCTGAGTTTCTACCAGATTGATGAATTGCGGGAGATTTTTCTTTATCTAATACAAGAACATTTTTTCCTTTTTCTTGAAGCTTAAGGGCAGTAGACATGCCGACAATACCAGCACCGATAATAGCGACGTCATATATTTTTTTCATTGGTGGAGGTGCGGGGAGTCGAACCCCGGTCCTTCCAAGCTATCAAACAGCTTCTCCGAGTGCATCCGATGTTTTACTGTTAGGCAAGTCATCGGAACCTATAACCTAACAGGTTTACCTAAATCTTAAGAGTTAGTCGGTAACCCAACTCAGCATCCCACATTTCGACGCCATTACTATCCGAGGTGGGAACCCCGATAGGTGACGAGCAGCGGTTAGGCTGCTAAAGCCAACTTAGGTTTGGCAGTTATATTGTTTTCCTACGTTTTTTACGAGGCCCTAGGACCCTCGACTCGCTACTGAGAGACTCACTTCAAAGTCGAAGCCAGTTCACCCCCATACAGTTTTATTAGTTCTAAAATTATACTTGAGAATTACTATATTTTAAATATGAAAATAAATAACAATAGCTTTGAACTTAATGAAAAATTACAAGTTGTAATTGATTCAAACGACAATGAAGGTTTAATATTTATACCTAAAAATACACAACTTGAGGTAGAAATAGAAAATTATTATGGAAAGATAGCAATTAATAAAATAAGTATCTTCCCTGCGGAGAGTGAATTTCAAATCAGTAAGCTAAGTATTGAAAATAGTATTCCAAACATGGATATTAAATTATTAGATAGATATATTTATAAAGTTCTATCTGACAAATCTGGATTAGCATATTCTCCATATTCTTATTTTCCTGATTATGATTTTACAGTTTTTGAAAAAGGGAGAAGGCCATCAAGTCTTGACTGGGCAATGTTTGCCTCATTGTATGTATACAGTTGTAATGTTCTTCCTCAATCAGTAAAAGTGGAGCTCTCTCTTGCTAAATTCCTGAGAATTTCTGAGGAGAATTTTAAAAGGTTTATGAAAAAAATACCTCAAGAATTATTTAGAAAATCGGGACATGCTGATACTAGAGGTGGAGATATTTCATTAAATGCAGAAAACTTAATTAAGGATTATTTAGGTGACCTCCAAAGCACTTTTGAAAGTAACCCATTTTTAAAGTTTTATTCTGAAACTGACTTTTCCTGAGGTCTACTAACCATAGAGATAATTTTATCTACCGTCACTTCCCATATTTCTCTTGATTTAATGTTGGCTTGCTCCCAAGAAACGTCTTTTGTTCTTTTATAAGGCTTGCCCAAGTAACGATTTGATAGAAAGTCGATATGATCATTTGCGCTTTGATCTTGGACAATAGTCTCTACGGTTCCTCTTATTTCCCAACTTTGATACATTTCACTTGGATGAAAAATAACAACGGTCAAATAAGGATTTAGTCGTATATTTTCTGTTTTTTTTCTTCCTTGCTCTGTATTAATGAGTATCTTATTATCTGCATAATCAACCCACATCAAATGGTTTTGAAGCTCTTTTTCATTAACTTTTGTTGCTATTGCACAGAAAGCATTGTTATCAATTGCTTCTTTAAGTTGATTTGAAAGTTGCATACACATCTATTTTAAGTAAAAATTATTAATATGGCATTTATAAAATTATTCAAATTTGAAGAAGCATCAGGCCTTTTAAAAAAAGAGTACGAAAAAGGTCTTCGAAGAGCTGGAAGAATTTGGAATGTATTAACTATACAATCTCAAACTCCTGAAATTTTACGAGATTCCATGAGGCTTTATAACTCAACAATGTTTGGAAATGTCGACATATCAAGATTCGATCGTGAATTATTAGCAGTTGTAACTTCTGTTGCTAATGAGTGTGAGTATTGAATACGCGCTCATCTTTATGATCTCCGGTCGGAGACTCAAGACCAAACCCTCGTAGATGAAATAGCACTCGATTGGAAAACTAGCAGTTTGAATGCGAAACAGATTCTGCTTTGTGAGTTTGCTGAAAAATTAACTTTAACACCGGGACAGGTTTCAAAAGATGATTTTAATAAATTAAAAAAAGCGGATTTTAGTGATAAGGAAATATCAGAAGCAGTGCAAGTTATCTCTTATTTTAATTACATCAATAGAGTTGCTGATGGCCTCGGGCTAGAGCCAGAAGAATTTATTGATGAAAAAGGTTATAAAAAATAAAAGACTTTGTTACAAATAACAGTGCTAATAACATGTAAATATGCAACAAAATATTAAAGGACTGCTGTTACTTATCTTTTTAATAGTTTTTAGTTTTGTATCATTTCAATATTTTGATGATGATGTTGAGACCGTATCTATTCCTTCAACTACATCTACAACCACAACAACTGTAGCCGTAGTTAAGATAGAGCCATATAAAGTACCTGCCTTCAATTTAGAAGAAATTATTTCTTCATCATTAGAAAAAATTGATATTGTCTGTGAACGAACAGGTAATTGGTTTAGTTTGACATCAAGTTGCTTAGAGCAGTGGAATAATGCTTATATTGCAATTACTGAAAATAAAGCTCTTTATTATGAACATTACGAATATTCCCGTACTTACTTTATAGAAAATTATAAATATTTAGAAAAAGATGACATAGAAGTAATTATTTCTTCCTTAGCCATAAATGAAAAATTAAATTTCTTTGTTAATGAGCTAACTGAGGTCAGTGAAGTGTTGGCGATCAAAAAAGATTCAACTCAAAACTCTACTTCAATTTTTTTGAGTGATGATGCAATACAAAATGCTAAATCAATCGGTACTGAAGACCTTTTAGGTGGGTGCTATCTAGACGTTGAAAATGAGCCTTCAGATATTGAATGGGTTGAAGTTCCAAGTGGAAATACAAAAGATAGTAGCAAATTTAATTATGGAATAAAGATTGAGCCTTCTCTCAATCTCGATAGCAATTGTATAAAAAATTTATTATTTCTAATTCTTAATGATGAAAAAGGCTGGATTAATATTACAGAAAAATCATTTAACCATACATCTGTTGAGGAAAGTGATTTTGTCTATATATTTGCTACACCTGAAAAAACAGATGAGCTATGTTACCCATTAGAAACAAATGGAATTTATTCATGTAGAAACGAACGAGAAATAGTAATAAATAATTTTAGATGGCAAAATGGTGCTGCTGATTTTCTCAAAGATATAGAAATGTATCGTCTTTATTTAATCAACCATGAAACGGGACATATTTTAGGATGGGGGCATACTGATTGCCCTAAAGAAGGAGCCATTGCGCCGCTAATGATGCAACAGAGCAAAGGAACAAATGGGTGCATACCGTATGGATGGCCTGCATATGAAATAGTGAAATCAAAATTTGATTATTAGATTAAAAAGTTATTGGTGCCAGCCTAAACAACTAATTAGTAACTTAATTATTGTATTTTTTTAAATTTATTACAACCATTTTTTTTAAATAATTATAAAGTTACTGAATAATCTCCAGATAATATTTTCTTTATATTTTCAACAGTATCAAGCCCAGCTTTAAGTTGTGCCTCTTTTGTTGAAGCTCCTATATGTGGTGTGGATGTAATATTGAGATTTCTAAACTGTTCTGTATTTGGTGGTGGTTCGTTTTCATAGACATCCAAACCAGCACCATATAAGTGCCCTGAACTGAGGAGTTCTATAAGATGGTCTTCGTCTAATACTCCCCCTCTAGAGGTATTTACAATTATTGAACCATTTTTCATTAAATCTAACTTATCTTTAGATAATAAGTTTTTTGTTTCGTCTGTTTTAATTACATGTACTGATACGACATCTGAAGTGCTTAAAAGGGTATCTAAATCTATACTTTGTTCAGGTCCATCCCATTCTTTTATATAGGGATCATAAAATACGATTTGCATTCCAAAGCTCATCATTCTTTCAGCTAAAAGTTTTCCAGCTTTTCCAAATCCAACTATTCCTAATTTTTTCCCATATAATTCAACACCCATGAAAGATGCTCTCTCCCATTTACCATTTTTTAAGCTCTGGTCTGCCTGTGGAATTTTTCTTGCTGCATTGAGAATCAGTGAGGACGTAAGTTCTACGACTGAAATAATATTTGCACTTGGAGCATTTGTTACAGCTATCTCTCTTTGCTTAGCATATTCGAGATCAATATTATCTACACCAACACCACACCTTGCGATAATTTTAATATTTTTTCCTAATTCTAAAATCTCTCTATCAAGAACAGTTCCACTTCTTATAACAACTACTTCTGAATCAATAATATTTTTATTTATCTCAACATCTTTATTGTCAGACAGTGAAACATCAAAACACTCCCCCAGTGTTTTTAGTTCATCTAAAACTTTTTCATTTAACTGATCACAAATTAGGATTTTCATTAAGCTCCTTGTAACTTTTTTAGAGCTAAATTATGAAGCTCACTAGAGGCTGAGGCCAATACGTAAACATGACTATCTTCAAAATTAAGCTTTTTACCTTCCCAATCAGTCATAATACCACCAGCGCCTTCAACAATTTTAATTAATGGTAAATAATCGTGTGGTGAAGTTAATCTCTCTGCAACAATGTCTATATAACCACTAGCAAGTAGACCATAATTGTAACAATCACTTCCAGTTGTAGTTACTTTAACACTTTGTTCAAGTGTTTGATACGCTCTCCACTTTTGCATACCAAATTCATGACTGGACGTGGTTGCCATTACAGCATCCTCAAGTTTCGTTACTGATTTACATTTTGTAACTGAACCATTAGCAGTTGTTATTTCTGGCGAAAAGGATGACCATCGCTCTTTAAGTGCTGGACAATCAATTACTCCACCTATTAAATGATTATCTTGTATAACTGCTATTAAGGTGCCAAAATCATGTTTTCCAGCAACAAAGCTTCGTGTCCCATCGATTGGATCAATATACCAAGTTATATCTTCTTCACCTTTAATGTTTTCAAACTCTTCACCAATTATGTTATGGGTTGGGTAGTTTGAAATTATTTTAGATCGTATATAATTCTCAATATCTTTGTCTGCTAATGTAACAGGACTTGCATCACCCTTCAAAGCAAGATCTCTAATTTGGCGAAAATAATTTAGAGCAATTTTTCCTGATTCATCTAAAACTTTATTTATAAAACTTTCAAACTCTTTATTGATATTTTCTTTTTGCATTTGTATAAAGATAAACTATGAAAATATTTAAACAAAGACCTTTAATAAAATTAACAATTTGTTTACAAGTAGTTTAAGGATTTTAATTTATTTTCTAACTCGATATCTGTTGGTTCTACTACAAAAGATCCGTCATCAAAAACAATTGTTGGAATTCTTCTTTGATTGACCTGCAATTCTTTTATATATTCATTTGCTTTTTCATCAATATCAACATTTATCTCTTCAAAATCGATATTGTGTTTGTTCAAAAAAGCTTTTGATCTAACACAATCTCCACACCAATCTGTTGTATAAAAGTCTAATTTTCTTTTCATGAATTACTCTGTAGTGGATCTAATAATAAACTCAAAATTTCGCTTATACCTGACAAGTTTTGAAATACTTCTTCTAAATTGTTTACTGTATCAATAGCTGATTCAAGTTTTGGTAATAATGCTTGAATTTCTGAAATAACCTGTAAAGCGTTATCAACTTCAGAGGATATTAACAAAAGTTCTTGGTATACAAAGTAACCCGCACCAATAAATAATCCAAGGAGAACTATTTGAAGAAAAAGTATTACTCTTAACAAGTTAAATTAGTGCAGAAACTTTATCTTTAATAATTTCTTTTGGTTGAACACCAACAAAGCGTTCTTTGACCTCTCCACCTTTTAACATGACTACTGTTGGAACTCCCATAACTCCATTAGCTCCTGCAATTTCAGGATGTTGGTCAACATCAAGTTTAACGAACTCAACACCATCAACTTCATCTGATAACTCTTCTAATATTGGGCTTAAAACTTTGCATGGCCCACACCAGGTCGCGTGAAAGTCAATTACTACTGGTGAATCTGACTTTATTAGCTCTGCATACTCTTGTGCATTTATATCTTTCATATTTCTCCTTATTGTTTAATAATTTTATAGTTGTTCAATTTATACAAGTAACTTTCGAGAGGAAATATATAAAAAAATATACGTATAATTATCACTATGAATGATGTTATAGTTTCTCCTCATTTTCTATCAACAGAGATAGGATCTAAGGTTCTAAAAAAAGGAGGCAATGCAGTAGATGCTGCTATTGCTACAAACTTAATTCAGGGAATTGTAGCTCCAGAAACCTGTGGAATTGGCGGTGATTTATTTGCAATTATATGGGATCCTGGAAAAAATAAACCTACATTCCTTGATGCATCTGGGTATGCCGGAACAGGAGTTGATCCAAAAAGATTAATTGGACTAGATGAAATTCCTTTAAACCATCCTTACTCTGTAACAGTTCCCGGTGCGGTTGCAGGTTGGAACGAATTAACTAAAAAGTATGGAAGTATACCAATTGAAGATATTCTTGAACTAGGGATTGAGTTGTGTCACAGCGGATTTGATGTCAGTGAAGAATTAAATAAATCACTAACAGCTCACGGAGACGAATTAGGAGGTGATGCTTCTGCATTCTCATTTTATAAAAATAATTTACCTTATGGTATTGGAGAAAAAATTAGAAGACCTCAACTTGGAAAAACATTAGAACTGTTACAAAAAAAAGGACTTGAATATTTTTATCAAGATGAGATAGCAAAATCAATATCAGAAAGTGTATCCAACACACTAACTCTTGAGGATTTATCAAGTTACAAAGCTGAGTGGAAAGAGCCATTGAGTCTTGATATGTTTGGCCATCAAGCCTGGACTTCACAACCACCCACGCAAGGGTACTTAACGCTTACAGCATTAAAGGCCTACGAAATGATGGAGACAGAAGAATTTAATTTACACCAATTAATCGAAATGTATAGAATTTTTGCATCTGATAGGGATAGAATTTTATATGATTATAAAGATAAATTGGACGATTTTATTGGAACAGATTTAGGTTATATCGAAGAGAAAATAAAACTTTACAATCCTAAGAAATCTGAATTGTACAATTCTCCAAAACCACATGGTGGCGGAACTGCTTATATGAATACTGTCGACAAAAATGGCCTTGGTGTATCTCTAATTCAATCTAATTTTCATGGAATAGGAAGCAGGATTGGTGTTGGTAATTATGGATTCTTTCTTCATAACAGAGGATGTGGATTTAATTTAGACTCACAACATCCCAACTTTTTAAAAGCTGGAAATAAGCCACTACACACTCTTTCACCAACACTATGGAGTAAAAATGATAATCTTGAATTCATAATAGGTACTAGAGGAGGAAGGTATCAACCCCAATTGCTAGTTCAAGTTATATTGCCTTATTTATTAAAATTAGAATCTTTTGAAAATATTATTAAAAAGCCAAGATGGGTCATTGATTATTTTGGTTCAAACACATCTTCAAAAATTAAATTTGAAGACATTAGCGAAAATGAATTACAGTTTCTTGAGACAAAAGACCATGAAGTAACAAATGAAAATGGATATAAAAATGCTTATGGGCCAATTTCAATAATATATAAAGATAAAAAAGATCATTTTCAAGGTGTCGCTGATATAAGGGTTGGAACTGAAAAAGTATTTAGTAGTCTCTAATCTCTTTTAGTTGCTGCTTTTCAATAATTTTTTTTCTTTTATCGTAATCTTTTTTTCCTTTTGCCAAAGCTAGTTCAATTTTGATATAGCCATTTTTTTCAAATAATTTTGTCGCGATTAAAGTAAATCCTTTTTGTGAAGTTAGTCCAATTAAACGTTTGATTTCATTTTTATGTAATAAAAGTTTTCTTTGTGACTTTGGGTCATAATCAATTTGGTCAGCATATTTATATGGCTCAATATTCATTTCCATAATGAATGCTTCTTCATTTTCAATAATTGCAAATGCATCAACAATTGAAACAGAGCCAGTTCTTATACTTTTAGTTTCTGCTCCACTTAAAACAACTCCAGCCTCATAAAACTCTTCAAAATTATATGAATTTCTCGCTTTTCGATTTTGAGCAAATACTTTCATCAGTCTAGAAAACAATACGGATTGACACGGCCTCTTGAAGTAGGGTCTAAGTAAGGTAAAGAACAATTTGCGGAGCTTGGATTTTTTAATCTAACTTCAAAGTGTAAGTGGGGTCCTGTTGATCTACCTGTAGAACCCACAGTTCCAATTTGATCTCCTGTAATAACTGTTTGCCCAACAGAAACTAGTATTTTATCCATATGGAAATACAATGTTGTCATTCCTCCACCATGATCGATAAATACAGTTCTACCTGCTAATCCATAATATCTTGCAAGTATTACCACACCACCAGCTGCAGCTTTGATGGGGGTTCCTCTACTTGCAGCAATATCAATAGCTCCATGAAAACTGGTTGTACCACCTAGTCTTCTCCATTTGTAACCACTTGAAACATATCCGGTCGTAACAGGCCATGACAACTGATTAGGGGCTACACCTCCAACACTACTCAACCTTTCAATATCAGCCTGAATTGCATCTTCAAGCTTTTCCAAGTCAGCATGTTCTTTATCTAGTTTTTCTAATTCTTTATTAGCTTGATTTAATAAACTCTGAGCGTTTTGCCTAGCTCTTAAAACTTGGTACTTTTTTGATTCAACTTGTAGTTTTTCTCTTTCTACAGCATCTTTTTTCAACTCAACTTCTTCTGCAAACTCTTCAGCTTCTATAGAAATTTGGGTTTTTCTCTCTTCTTCATTTTGAAGATTATCAACAATATCTTGACGCTCATCTTCTCTTTGAGTTAAAAATACAGTCTGTGTTGAAGCCAAATTCTGCAAAGCGTTTAATTGCTCAACTATCTCGTAAGCTGAATCAACAACAGTTGCAGCATATCC
>Ga0115013_10000707_pt1 | contig 19792 bp, 17 predicted proteins | sample SouAtlMetagenome_2_FD_88686 | JGI IMG/M metagenome (GOLD analysis project Ga0115013, IMG submission 88686) | Marine eukaryotic phytoplankton communities from Atlantic Ocean - South Atlantic ANT15 Metagenome | ecosystem: Environmental > Aquatic > Marine > Oceanic | place: South Atlantic Ocean...
GTTTTGGACAGCTTTTGCGTCTGGCTCATGACCAGAATACGGAGAAAAATATACACTACGTTTCCTCCCGCCATAATACATTTAAAGTCCAACCCATAATGTATTCCGAAAAAGTTACCAGCAGTGATCGTTGGTACGGAGAACAGGAGGACTCTATAGAGTTTGAATCCCAGGTCACGGAACTCATGGATCAAACTGGTTATGAGAGAGATGTATGTGTCGCAGCCTTAGAAGATGCAAACGGTGATGAGACAGATGCCATTAATTGGCTTCTCTATAAACATCAGAAGAGACGAGACCAAATCAATCAAAATTTTGATACGCAAATAGCCTTAACTACTAAAAAGTTCTGGAATATGGCTAAAAATATTGAACATGTAGATACTGTACTACTTTCCGCATCATCAAAATGTGAAGATGATATTATAAATATTGCAGATAAAACTATAGATGGTCTTAATAAAATAATTGAAGATTTGTTAAATGAGAATAAAAAATTAAAAGAAAATCAAAAAAGATTGTCCCCGCCCAATCTGGGCTTTCCTATGTTTTGATACAACCCAGTAATCTTACTACCAAAACTTTATTTGGTTCCAAAAGTATATTGTCGATCAGAACCTATAGCATCAACCAGTCTTTTTTGGCGAATTTGTGTTGTTGTCTTGCCATTCACGAACATATCTAGAACAACTGCTTTAGCTTGTTTGTTTTGGTCATTCCCAGTATAAATAAGAAAGACTTCATTTTGCAATTTCACTAACCCTAATTCTCCACTATAAATATTTTTTATAGTAACTTTTTCAACATCACAGATTAAAATATCTGAAGCATGTAAATATGTAAAAGGAGACATTTTTTTAAGTAACAATTTGGAATTGGGTAAAAAGTAATCCTTTTTTATGTAAAAATCACTTATGAACCACGCACCGTATCCCAAGCCACAAAAGATTTCTTTCAACTCTTTTCTTCCTTCTGGGGTTGCAATCGTAAATTCTTTATATTCTCCAGTATTCATAAAATGAATATATGCTAGTGTTCTTAAATATGTAAAAGGAGACATCTCTAAAGCAGAAATATCTTTTTTCACTTCATATTCGACAATTGATGGTGACTTATCAACTAACTGACCAGAAAATTTAACAGCAGTTCCAAACCCATCAGAGCACCAAAAGTAATCTTTATAGGATCTTATAGATTTTATTGTTGGTTTTGAAGAAGAATGGATTCCTGAATATAAATGCTTTCCAACAGGCAAAATTATATCTTTTGCTTCGTCTTTTATAAACCTTGAATGAAAAGCATCATACAACTTTCCATTTTGCTTAAGTTCAGTTGCTTTAGACGCGAATTCATCCCAGTACGATTCTTCGTCCATTTGATAATCGACATGATTTAAGAATTCCATACCCTTTTCTTCATCATCAAATGCATCTATTATAACTTGATTCAATACACCAAAGGATTTTTCACCTTTTTCACTAGACCTCTCTAAATCTACACTATTAATCAAAAACAAGTCGTACAATTGATCTTTTGTCAATTTTGGAAAAGCAGTCATATTTCTAAAAAGTTCACCTAACTTAATCGACTTAATTGTGAAATCAACCCATTTTTCTGGATCAATTTGATGAGCATCAAAGCTTATTCCAAAATTTTTTAAAAATCCATATTTACCATAGATAATATAATTGAACATCTCAGTAGATAAGTATTTAGAATCTACTGACTTAGACCGTCGCAACTTTGATCTGCGACGCGCGGCGCGATTCTTCGCACCCCCGCGCATTTTATTTGATGACCGTATTATGATCTTTTCCAACACCGACCGAGAGTGCCAGGTGTAACTATCGTCGCCTGGCCAATAGACGCGGAAGCGTCCTTTTGAATCCGGCCCTGCGGTAATCTTTCCCTCCCAAACCCGTTTACCAGTGCCTGGAAATTTCTTGGACACGCGAGAGCCAATTATTGATTTTTTGTGTATACGTGTACGTGATAAACCTAACATAATATTAGCAATATCTTTTTCGGTCGCTACTTTTGCTTTAGCGTTGGCAATGTAGCGATCTCGTTGTTCGCGGCCGCGATTCACGGGATTCAAAATACTATTTTTTCCACCGCCCTTGATGTTGTTCTTGGATTTATTGAACGACCGTCGGCGAGGTTTGCGACGAGGTTTGCGACGAGATTTGCGACGAGATTTGCGGACAGGTTTGCGGACAGGTTTGCGGACAGGTTTGCGGGCGGATTTTCGGGCAGGTTTTCGGGCGGATTTTCGGGCAGGTTTTCGGGCAGGTTTTCGGGCGGATTTCCGAGAATTCGTTTCCATTTACTACTGGCAACATTTTTGTTTGTTTGACAAATGCGCGTAGTGTACCTAGTTATATATCTTAATCGGGGGGGGCTAGGTATTTGGTTCCAGCTTTCGGGATGGGGGCAGTTAAGCCGTGGTCGCGCGAGGGCGCTTTTTGCCAGTCTCTTCGTCATCACCAGATTCGTCAAAATCAGCAGCGGTGATATTATGTTCATCTTCCAATAATTCTATTATTTTTTTGCGGAGCGCGCTATTGGACCGCGGCTCGTCAATGTAGATATAATTTTTAGGATCCAATTTCTTAACTAAGGCAATCATCTCTTCCCGGTCGTTGTCAAGACACAGTGTTTCTATAAAAGCTGGTCCAATAATATCGTCAATACAAGTGAAGTCGTCGAGATTCACCTCGTTTTTGGTATAATCACCAACAATAGCAGCCGCTTTTCCGTACCAGCGACCATAAGCATCCGTAGAAAAAGCGGAACAGTGATTTGGGTCTCCACCTCCATCACCCAAAGAGGAACAGTCGGTCATTAATATCTGAAGCATCGGATATAAAAACTCTCCACTGTAAAATTGCTCTAGATATTTACTGCCGAGACCCAGAAAGGTTCCTGTGAAATACTCTTTCTTTTCTTTGCAAATCCACGTCCAATACTGTCCCATTATTGACTGAGTATCGCCAAGTTGTAGTTAGGTTGCTTAGGTTGCTAGGTTCTACGTAGTGGAGAAAATATGACTTAGATTCCTCCCGGTATGTATGTATACATACTGAACCACAACATGTCTGGGCTCAAAGATCAGGCCCTTGCTATTGTTATGGAAAACTTAAAACTCGATATGTTAGAAGACATGAATACAAACTATGATCCCAAAACGTTAGATCCCAAATACGCAATCGTTCCTTTTAATTATTCATTTATCAATACCCTCAAACGAAAATGTCGGGTTGATCACTCTTTTTGCGTTCTTTATGCAACATCAAAGGACTTGCAAGCTTTCAACGACAAGCGTACCAGCTTGATCAGACGCCAGTATATTCAATATGAAAGTTATCGCAATCACTGCTATAATTTAATAAATCACAAAACCGTCATGCTTGCCATTTGTAAAGAATTTTGCCATTTCCTTCCTATACATTTACAACCGCATCCGTACATCGATATTATTGAATCAGTGCATTTTATAGAAGATACAGATTCGGAAGGCTTCGACGATAGCTTCATCGTATGTCGCTTACAAGAATGCGATGCAGTTGTTCAGACTAGTCACATGGCATTTGAAACAAGATTATTTAACTCAAAAACAGTTTTGTTTGACAAAAATTCAGACGGTAGCAAAACTAAAACTGATTGGAATTGCCCCCATTCTGTGCAATCGGCTATTTTAGAACTTTTGAAAGACAAACTTGAAGACGTTTTGCAGTCTTTTAAACATAAATATGATCTCATCGCGGCCGAATAATTCAACAACAACAAATAATTTTGTTTTGGCATTATAAAGAAAACATGGAGGATGTAATTGATTTTTTAAAAAAACTTTCGGTGGTCGAATTACAAAATGCTACATTATATTCCAAAAAAAAAGCTATTAAAAAAACTTTGACAACATTGCCTACCCCACGTGCCCGTAAAAACTACTTGAAGCAATTGGGAATAAGATTTGACGATAAGAAACAAATATTCTCTGGGGGGGCTAGTACTGATGTAGAATTGAAATATTTGTTGTGTCCAATCACAAAAATGATATTTATTGAGCCAGTAATCGCAAAAAATGGCGTGACTTACGAAAAAAGCGCGTTGATGCAGAGAGCTGCCCGGTACAACCACCAACAGCCACATTTTATTCCAAATAATATCCTTGATGACACCATATTTCGTTTGAGATCGAAAAGCATGTCAGATGAGAAACTTAAATTGTTCTTTGAACGCAATTGGAACAACAGGCTTTCTAGCAAATCAAATTTTCCTCTAACTGCCGGGGGTCGCGACGATGATGCTAAAGCGCGTCGACGGCAGCTTAATAATATGTATGAAAAATATTATGAAATCTTACAAACGATCAACTCAAAAAGATCTTCCAGACGCAAAAGCAAACGTAGCAAGCGCAAAAGCAAACGTAGCAAGCGCAAGAGCCGACGTCGCAGCACAAGCCGCCGCCGTCGCAGTCGCAGCACAAGCCGTCGTCGCCGCCGTCGCAGCACAAGCCGCCGCCGTCGCAGTCGCAGTCGCAGCACAAGCCGTCGCCGCCGCCGTTCTAGCACAAAAGTAGATAACATGACGCCGAGCGAATACCGAAAGTATTTCGAGAAAATGTATTCAAAACGTGTAAGTCCAAGACGAGCGATGACCTCGAGATTTTATTCAACGAGCTCTGGAACAGGATTAAGCATGGCGACCTACGCGAGGGCCGCTAAATATGACGCGACGAGGAATTCAGCTACTACTACTCGCGACAACAACAACGACGATGCTCGCGACAACGACGACAATAATACAGTGGCACCGGCGCCACCGCGCCCGGCGTCGCCGGCAGCGGATCCTCCAGCGCCGCCGTCGCCGCCGCCCACGCCCGAGCCCGAGCCGTTGATAGGCGTCCGTCGACGTGCGGCCGGGCGAGAGCCGGGAGCGCGGGATCGTGGCGTGACACCGGCCATCTCGTCCGAGTCGGCGGCGCGGGCACTGAGACCGACGCGCTCGTGGTGGGCACGGGCGCGACCACGATTGTGGTGGGCGCGGCCGTCGCGCGACATGCGGCTTCCCGAGCTTCCAGGGGTGGTTTTCGCGCGAGAAGACGAGCCGGGAGCGCGGGATCGCGGCGTGCGGCTTCCCGAGCTTCCAGGGTGGGTTGCCGTGCGAGAAGACGCTGTTGTCAGTGATTCCAACAGTGACGACGAAATCAGACGCCGATTTGATGATCCTGACACGTGGAGTTTTAATGACAGTCGCGACAACGACGATATGACTGCCGTCGAAGCGCGTCGTTCTCTAAATATCTATCTTTTGATATTAAGTCTGATACTAATATTGGGTCGACAGCTCTTTATCCGGATGAATCCTAGAACTTATATGCAAAACGTCATTGAAAGTTTGGGAACGAACGTCTACCTCGACGCGTCCTCGTTGGGACAAAACTATTCAGAATCCCCCACCCGGATCTCATTAACAAGCACCGGCCAAAGTATACCCTATCTGGAACGTACTGGTCTCGATTTAAACGAGGCAGGGTACGCCTTCTGGAATCCCCGAGACTGAACCACGGCAAGCGGCGCACTATTCTACATAAAAGACGGATATGCGTATTTTTTTCTTTTTTATATATAAAAGTAAAAAAAAATGAGAAAGTCTGGCAAGAAGCAAATGAGAAAGTCTGGCAAGAAGCGAAAGTCTGGCAAGAAGCAAATGAGAAAGTCTGGCAAGAAGCGTGCACGCTCGTTGGCACAGTTGGTACAAGTACCGCACCACAGAAAGTCTGGCAAGAAGCAAATGAGAAAGTCTGGTTTTGAAGCATACGGATACTGGTGGACTCCGACAAATCTTCATAAAAGCATGCCTTTTTCATGGGGCTTTAAGTATACTATGTTAGCCCCAGTTGACCAAGTCATCCGGGGGGGTATCGTAACGTTTTTCCATGGACCTACACCCATCGAAATTGATGTTTCGGGATCTCCAACCTGGCAGGATTCCGATGCTTTGGTAGAGTTGTTCTCCACCAAGGCGGAGCGAGACAGGGAATACGAATTATTGCCGGAGCCAGATCTAGATGTAAGTTCTTATGGAAAGTTTAAATTTATAAGGCCTTTAATGAAGAAGCCGAAAGGAAAATGGGATGAAGAGTGGTACGTTGGGCAAAAAATAAGAAGGTAATTCATTTTAAAAAAGCCCGGACAACCGCCTGCACGAACCGCTACGTCGTCCCATCCAGAGACCAAAATGACCTGCAGCGATTCGGCCACCGGTTCTGCTCGTCGTCTCGTTCAAGCCTTTTTTTTGCCTTTTAGAACAAGTGATTTTTCATACATATGATTTGCAATTTTTGCTGCATCTTTTAGTTTATCGAGAGATATAGTTCTTGTTAGATACCCGAACATGTAATCAAATAAAACGTTTCTGCGCTCACTGTCCTTCAAATCTATCTTTTGCAAACGATTGAATATTGTCTTTTGTTTTTCTTCTATTTCATTTTTTTGATTTTTGTCGACAATGTGTTTCAAAGCCTCTATCAAGAAACTTATTTTTAAACTTTTCTTGAAATCAATTTGCAAGCCTTGGTCCGGTGTAAGGTCTGCCAACGCATTTGCCACCTCGTTAGTATCTAAAGATGAATCCTTTTTTACAACATTTAATATGTCATCTATATTTTTTACACGTGGATGCGATATTACGATTCCTTTCATAAAATCCGGATCTTGGAAGCTTTTATCTAGAGCAAGCCAAGCCTTGGTCTGTTGCTTAGTTTTCATTTTAAAACCATAATTATACAACTGTCTTATAAGCAAGTCAGGATTAGTAGGAATTAATTTCTTTCCTACTAATAATTTATCTTTTATTAAAATTAAAATGTTACGCGGCCGCTTCGTCGCTTTGTAAGAAATAATGTTTGTATATTCATTAGTTAAAAGTTTGTAAAGATTAAGTAAAAACACATGTGGTGGTCGCTCCCCCAAGACTGGCGGCGGCGGCGGCAGCGCGGCCAGCACCTCGGCGCGCGGCACTTCCCCTGGGAAGTTGACGGTCGGCTTGCCCTTGTACTTGACCAGTGCGGCGTCGAAGGCCCGCGCGGCGTCCTCCTCGTCGTCGAAGGTACCGAGTTCTACTCGAGACCCTCTCACTGAGATCGACGCGCGCCACCATCGGTGCTTCTGTTGGTAAACGCCCGTGAAGCGGCTTGTCTTGCCGTGCCCGTCCGGCCCGGCCGTGGCCAGTTCGGCCCCTAGATTCTGTTCCGCGTCGTCCTTCGACGCAAGAACTTCCGCTTCTGACACCTTCTCGTCACTGCCACGGAAAGTCGCGTCGTTGCCCGCTTCGGCGGCGAGAAGGCGGTTTCCCCAATCCAAGAGGTCCTTTCGTGTAAATGCAAGTCGAGCTCGGTGTGCGCGTACGTCGGCAAACCCAAAGAATGCGGCTTCGTCAAAACCGTCGCGAAGCCGCCGCCGCACTCCTTGGCGTCGCCATCGCTGGACCCCGGTCCAAGTTTTACTTGGGCCCTGATATTCACTAATGTCCACCCCAACAAATGACCATACCTTGTCAATGGCAGCCTGTTCTTGCTGGCTCGGCTGCCATTGCACGGTAGGCGTGGACATCTTTCGCAAACGATTCAACACGGGCACCGCGTCAGCCTTCCACTCTGGCGACAACACCCCGCCCTCGAGCCGCGCACGTTGAAGCGCGCCGGCAGTTATCGCAAGCCACGTTTTAATTTTTCTTATAAAATAATTTAGCACAGAAAGTACAACAGGTAGTCCTCGAGTTTTTAAGATGTCTACCATCGCTGATACCCAAAACAGCATAAACAGGTAGGAAACATGTCTCATTTTGTAAAATGTTTTTAAAAGACTCCACATAAATCGTAATTGGTTTCTTTTTTGTTGATATGATTCATATATTGTAGGTCTGATATAATTCAAGACCGTGAGATTCCAAGGACTGAGATATGTACGAATATTTTTTGGCATTGACTCGCCTGTTAAAAACCATAGCATTAGACCTTGAAGGTCGTCTGATCTCCACAAAGAAACACCAAAGACAGCACAAATAGCTAAAATAACCTTCATTTTAAATTCACCCCATGGCAAGTTAGCGGTGTGCTTTACTAGAGAAAGTTTGTAGACAGTCGCCAAAGTAACTACCGCGATCAAAATAGTTCTTAGTTGATCTTCGGATTCGAATAGAAATTGTGCAAGTTGTTCGCCGGATTTTTTAGTGTTTTCTGAAAATAAAGCTTGTACAATGTATTCTGGTAAAGGTGTGACTTTAACAATTAACTTTATTAATAAATTTGTAAACATTCCGCCCAACGTTTCTGTAATTTTGGAAATTCCTAGTGAAGTTACGATTGATTCCGTCGTCAACATTCCGACCTTTTTATAAATATTTTCATCCGCAAAGATCCTCATTTCTGGAATACGATCGCTTAATTTCTTTACCAAATTTATTGGCAAAAATGTAAGACAAGCTAAAAACAAGTTTTTCGTTTGATTATTTGCGTCCCATGGCATATAATTTACAGATACCATCGCATTTAGCATCAATAAGAAACCAGTAAACAAATGCTTTTGAAAAGATAAATCCAATATTATACTAAAAGACTGAAAATTAAAGTTCCTTATGCTATTCATGCTGGTTAAAATCTCGCCCAGAGTTCTATCTATTGATATAGATATAAAAGGAAAAGACGATTGTAATCTTATAGGGTTAACAACCGGTAAAGGAAGTTTGGGAAGCAAGGAAGCTTCATTTGTTTCATTCAACGACCATTGAACTCTATTTCTCAGGGGCTCGTACAAAAGGACAAAAGCCAGATATCGAAGATACCAATCGAATGCCACATACATATATTCGTCTAGGAGACCACCGGCTTCTAATTTTTTACTATCCGCGGCAGTACCAAATTCTAATTTTTTATTGCTAACCGCTTGCATTGTTACTCATGAAAAATGTTTTTTTAAAAAAGTTGGTATCTAAAAAAAATCGCCCAGAGAACTACCTTCAATCACTTCACACAAAGAACACGCAAACCAGCCCTGCTTGTTGATGATGTCTTTTTTGAATTCATCCGGCACTTTTTCAATAAATTCTGGAGTTACTTTATGGACGCCGCGAATAGACACTGTTAGATCCTCCGCTAGAATCAAGTAAATGCATTGATCGCCATGAGGCGATGATTGAAGATAAAGGAAATTTTGATGAATGAAGGTATCGTGGTCTTTATATTTAATGACAAGGGGCGAGGTAGGATCAATTAAAAAACGTTGATTACATACAAAATGTAAACCATGTGAATCTTGCACGGGCGATAAATCAAACTTATGGTCATTGAGTCTTATTTCATGTTTAAACACTGGGGATTCCAAGGTTTTTAGGTCAAGAGTCTCGATCAAGCTCATGTTTCGACCAAAACCAAAAATCGCTCGGATTACCCCCCGCAACTTGGCACGAATTGCCGTCATAAACGTCATCGTCCGATGTCTTAGATTTGCAAACCATATACCTGTGGAGAAAATATAAAGGCGTTTCCTCCCGAGCAACTTGAACCAGGTAGCAACACATCGTCATGTCTGGAAAGGGAAAAAAGGCTAAAGTATTCGGAAAGGGAGTCGTCCCAAAACGCCACCGAAAGGTTCTTCGCGACAACATTAAGGGCATCACCAAGCCCGCCATTCGCCGTCTCGCGCGCCGCGGTGGTGTTAAGCGCATCTCGGGTCTCGTATACGACGAAATACGCGATGTCCTCAGGTCTTATCTCAAAGACGTCCTTCACGACGCCGTCATTTACGCTGACCACGCCCGAAGAAAAACCGTCTCGCCCATGGACGTCGTGTGCGCGCTTAAGAGACAGGGCCGCACACTTTATTCCACTCATATTGGGCTCCGGGGTAATCCTTAGTTCGATTTCGATTTATTTCTTATCCTCGTTAAAAATTCGTATGCATTTGTCAGTGTAACCTGGGCACGATTATCACCGCCCTTCTTGTCCGGGTGGTAGATTTTTGACAGTTTACGGTACGCTTTCTTTATTTCAGAAAGTTGGGCATTCCTCGCGACACCTAGCGCCTGCGTTGCGAGTCGTTCTTTCTTTGCAAGTACCCAGGAAGAGGGAAAATCGTACTCAGGAGAACTCTGAAACTGATTCGTATCCCAGTTTTTTAAGTATCTGCTTCTCAAAGCTACGTTAGTTTTATCCAGGGAGGATTCTATCACATTTTTCATCGTCTTGATTGCGCTTTTTACTTTGGAATTGTTTGAAAATCGAAGATTGGAAAATCTATCCGTTAGTCTGCTAAGACGTTCTAATGTCTTCCTAAATACTTCTAAAGTCATTGTCTTTCCGCCTTTCGATGCTTCTTGTAGAAGTATAAGCGTGGTTCGTTTTAAAGTACTGAATTTTGTGACATAATCGGGTGTCGCTAATCCATATTTATATATAAACATAAATTTCTGATACAAAACCGTCATTATAAAGAAGTAAAATTCAATTCTGATACTATTTCTGAACTTAATTCTTCTTACCTCTGCGGGCGTCTGCGACTTTCCGTACCAGTCAATGTGTTCAAATTTTGCTAAGTCGATAAGTTTTCGCAGACGCGATCTGCTTCTTTGCGCCACCCTCTTCCGCGCAGACCGCGCGAGTTCACGGCTACGCTTGGCCATCGTAGGTGATAATTTTTTTTTTCTTCCGTTGTGAACAACAGTTCGCGCCGCAGCGTAAAAATATTCTGGACCCATTCTGGAACCAAAATCAAAAGAATTACGCGCATGTTTCGAGGAATTTCCTGCACTGAGACGAGGTGATTTACGGCGAGACTTGCGGCGGCGGCGAGGTGATTTACTACGACGCCGAGATTTGCGCGCACTGCCTATTTTACGGCAAGATCCTTTGCTAAATTCTATAGTTCCGGGCACTCTTTCGTACCCACGCCAACAACCACCTTCAATATTTTTTAATTGAGACATAGTGTTGTTTATTATTACAAATAATTTAATTGCGGAGAGAAGTATAATATATTTTCTCCAACAAAAAACTGTGAAGACACCAAGCAATGACTGACGAACGAACGACGCAAGGCATGTTGAAAACACCCGTTGACCAAAGAGCCACGCTAGTTACGCCCAAGGCGACGAGAACGCCAACAGCGGTGTTGAGTTCGCCACATGATCCACACGCCGACGCTGTTGACGCGGCGCTTGCCGCGGATGCAGCGCAACGGGCTGAAGTACAACGCTTGAAATCGAAACGGTTCAGCAAATCAGGGTGGACGAAGCGTTGTCTGTTCGACGGACCTTCAACGTTAAAAATAGAATTCCTTCAAGGAAAACAGATCAAGCAGACGTATCAGCGCACGAGGCCTATCTTTACTCACGCTGGTCACTACAACATGTTCTACCTGCAGGGCGACAAAGATCCATTTTTTTCCAATTACATCAAAAAAATATTCAATTTAGACTCGGCTAAACTTGTAAGAAATTGCGAAGAAGGAATTTACGGCCATATTCCGCCACCCGACGAACTAACTTTACAAGAACCGATTGTTGCCGGCTGCGACAAATCCGGGCGTTCATTTATTTCAGTAATGCTGTGTAATGATCGTTCGCAAGAACATTGGGCTTTTGCACAATGTGCAAAAGCACACGACGCCTGTCTCACAGCATATCACCATTCGTTGGTTATTTTTCACCCCTTTGCTATTGACAATCAGGACCGCAACAAAAATGTACTTAGAGACGTTTGGACGTGGCAGCATTATATCAAGCCAAAAATTTCTGCAACGGGCGATGGGTGGTCGCCTACTTCAATGTTCAATGTTCAGTTTGAATTTTCTGACGTTGGTCTTTATTGCATAGATTTCAATGTTGAAAAGTATCGATTTTTGTGGGCTGTCGACAAACAAAGAAACCACGGGCTTCAGTTACTATCTAAACCCTGGGTCGGTGTTAAACGTTTGCTCTGGGACATCGAGCCGCTGCTCTCTCAGGAAAAGCGCAACACGTTTAGGGAATTTGTGAAAAGCCTGGCGGCGAAGTGGGAAGCGCGCAAGATCTCTTCACTGTCTGTGGCTCTCATGGAGCAGGCGCCATCTGTCGTCGGCGCGAGTCTCTGGCAGCGGTGTATTGATAGACAGCTCTTTGAGTATCAGCAAATCTCAGATTGGCAAAGTCACAAATTTGTATATTTTGGTTGCGACCACGACCAAAATTTTCATAAATTAAAAACCTTTTTAAGACAGATTGTTCAGCCCGAGGTGCTTCGGTCCGATTATGTTGAAATCATCGCTTCTCTTCGCGCAGAAAACTTGGCGTTAAGAAAGGCCGCAGCGGTGAAGAAAGCGTCCGACGGCGACACTACCGATGATGACGATCTTACATTGCCCCCGAAGCGAAAAAAAAATAAAATCTAGTACTTATTCGGGGGATTCGACGGAATTAATTTTTTTTTCTAAATTTTTGTTTTTTCCGGAAGCACTGCAAAGCAAATTCAACTTTACCGGGAGGAATGTGCGTCCCGGTGACTCGGGAAGGTAGTGGTGGGCCTTTGTACGGAACGTACGTGCCGCCTTGTGGCAAGAAAAAGAGACTCTTGGTTTTTTGTTTTTGCACAAAGTCTTCACTAAAAAATAAAGCCATGCCAGGGTCGGGTATGCGATAAATGGCGTAGATTGATACATCGTTTGACGCCCCAAACGAGCGAATTTCGTCCGAAAATAGTTGAAGTTCGTGGTCCTGGTCGTCGGATCGACCGCCGCGAAACGACGCTCGCCCATCAACTGCATCAAGGCATACAAAGTTGCAAGTTGTAAGATGATCAATCATTCTATTTCGCGCGTCCAGAGAGTCTTTCGTTTCAAAATACAGTATCATGGCAACAGCCGTATTCTTGGAAAGCCAATCCTCCGTTGTCATATTCTGCAACCTCTTTTTTTTTTCTTCTTTTTCGAGGCGAGGCTCGTTAAAAACAGCAAGGCGAAAATCGGCGAGCCAGGCCACGTAAGTTGCCACGTCGCTATGCATACATTTCAGAATCCGATCTGGCATCCTGTCTTGGTACATTTGCCACCGGATAACCTTATGATCAAGTTTTTCACCGGCGTTCATGTAATGAGCAAATGCTTTTCTCGCTTGTTCTTGGATAGGCTGGCCGGGTTCCGCGTCGCTGGTCGGTGACAAGAATTGATAGGGATTCATAGAGCTTCCCCGGGCCTCTTTGCGATAACTTAGATACGTAACAATTTTTACTGGAGAAAATTCAATTTTTTTTTCCTCCAAATAAATTTCCTGTCTTTACCAACCTATCATACATCTTAAGACATCTCCGGCAGATATGGATCTCACACAATTGAATGCTTATTATTTTGGAACGAATGTCGAAGGCTCGCCTTGCATTTATTCGAGCTATAGCGAATATCAACAAAATGTTTGCGGGAAGATGGTTCAAAATAAGTCAGGATCTGTTCCAGATGCGAAAATTATATCCGTGCAATTCTCTCAAAATGGCTGGCCAAAGAGCATAGTGATAGAGGTGGCCGAAAAAATTATCGTCAACGACAATCAACAGTCTTTGCGAAAAAAAATACGATTTATCACCGACGCTTCGAGCGAACACTTTGGACGGTTAGAAAAGGGCTACATTTGCCCCGCTTTAGGACTCCACGCGGATTCTCGTATGCAGTTTCCGACCTGTCGCAGATCCCCGCCAAGAAAGCGTCAGCGCGAAGCAAAGACTCATAATTATAACACGACCCAAACCACAGCTCAAAGGCACGTTCAAAGCGAGACGCTGAAAAAAATTATCGCGGCCCAACTTGTCAGATGCATTGAAAAGTACAAGGCTGACGAGGAATTTAAGAACCATCACCTGGAACAGATGGAAATCATTAACAAGATGATTCAGTCGCTACATGCCCCGATGCAAGACGACACGCTAACGTTTAAGGATGAATTTATCAAAAAGCACGGATTGGAACCTATGTCCGACGAGCATTTTAAAATGCGGATGTTATGTAAAGAAACCCCGCCTGACGATTTAAAAAAGTTAAGCGAGCTGAGTCATTTGAGGGAACAAAATTCTTTGGCACAGAAGAAAATACAAGAGCGCGATCTTAAAATAAAATCTCAGGACGAAAAAATCGAGCAGATTGCATCCAAATTGCGAGAGCGCGAGCTCGCCCAGCACCAGGGGGTCGCGCAGACTCTGGCACGCGCCGGGGCCTTTGGCCCGTGAAGCAAGCGTTAGTCTGCCTAACAATGCAAAATTGCAATTTTTTTTATTTTATAAAGTAATCATGTCTAAACAACAGAGGCTTTCCCGAGGTTTGCAGCAAAGAATTTTGCATCCTGATCTAGAAAGCAAAATTTTATCGTATAAAAACGTTTACCTTGCACATAACAGGAAGATTGATAAACGTGGCAAAATAATTAAAATCGCCAAAGAATCAGAACTACTATTTAGGTTTATGACTAACCATTATAATATATTTATTTGGCCGAACAGCAAAAGTATAAAGCGCACTTTAAAAGCTGCAGCAAATTCAATATATTCCCGCCGTGGCGCGACCCCTATTCAAGCTGCTATGAAGTGGCTATATTGGCTGGGAGAAGGTCGTTCTGTTCATTTACATGGTCTCATGCGACACGCGCAAAGGATTGTTTTTTACAAAAGACTACAGGTGAAAAGCGTACTCGATCGGCAAGACGGCCGGGCCCTCGCAGAGGAGTTTGGTACCCACCCCAAAAGCGCGCGACTGCCAATAACTTTGGATTTTCAGATTGACGCAGTTCCCATAAGAAATACATCTGGAAATTATATTCAAAATGTAACATCAAAGTTGGGCACTGATTGGGGTCACCCCCACCATGGGAGAGATCTTTTTCGTCATCTAATTGATGATCCTGATAAGAGTTATGACCTAATAAAAAAATATCTTCCGCCTAAATATTTTAAGTGCAGGATCCGATGGATACCAAGGTTCGCAACAGAAAGCTCTGGTTTTGCGACAATTATATTTGATCCATTACTTATGCAATATTTCTTTGATAAACAAAATCTTCATGATTTCTCACAAAGATTGAATGGCTGGTTTAGCTATTTTATTTATTTAGGCATCGCAAACTACCCAACACACGGTGAAAGATATTATATATTAACTGTTGACGCGGTCCTACAAGCCACAAAAGGATATAAACCTTCTTATTTTGACAGTGGCGACTTCCTGTATCAGAAAATTAAATTAACGGGCCAGGAAAAGCTACAAACTTATCTAAATCAAATTATATTATTGCAGCTAAGTCGCATGCTGCACGAAATCTTGCATTTAGACCATTCAAACAGTCCATATCATACTATTCACAAATGCAACGATGACTTCCTAGAAGACGACTACATTGGTTGGCGTTTCATTGATTTAGATGAGTTGGATGGTGAAAAATATATGTTATTTAGCAATATTAGACCATCTAAAGAAGTCCTTGCTTCAAAATTTGAAGCGTTTAGCGTCGCGAGTAAAAGCATTGCGGTGAATATTCTTGATGCTACGCCAACATCTCTCTCGCATATTGACAACTCTGTTTATAGATTCGAAAAGACATATCATACTATTAGAGACTTGGGCACCATGAACCAGACTGGAATTGGCATGGTTCATGAAATCGCTAACAAATGCGAAGAGCATAGTCTAGAAGACCTTAGTTTTGATCGCCTTAATTTTAATAAATTTTATCGAGCCGAGGGTTTGGAGCAAGACGAATTAAACAAACGAGCAAAGTTGATTATAGACTGTATCCAGAAAAGCATCGAAGAAAAACCAATTGTTGCCTCAAATCTTATATCATTGTCGTCGATTGAAGCTAGATACGAAAAATTGAAAAAAGTGCTTAGGTCCGTCAAAAAGTTAAACTTGATTTCAGATAGCATCTAATTTATCACTGTAATAATATTTTGCATCGTTGTGTGGTATTGACATTGATATTTATAAACTTCTGCGCTAGGTGGCACAAAAGTAACCATTCCTTGAGATTCAGTTCCAGTATAAGTCACGCCATCAACACTTTGTCCACTTGCGGACTGTATCAAAAATGGATGACCACTTACATCTAGATCAAATTCAAGCGTATCTCCAAGATTACATGTCAGTGGTGGATTATTAGCATTGACATCTAATGGCCCGTTCCTATCTTCACCGCTCATTCTGTAGTTGTGATTATATGCTGAGGTATATGTTGTGACGTGAATAACAAATGTTTGTGAGCCGGGGGGTGTGGGTGCTTCTTGGCTCGTGTCGTTAATAGTGACGCTCACGCTCGTTGTTTCATCATTCAAGGACAGAGTAAATGTTTCGTTGTTCTCGGTTTCTGCATCGGCGTTGACAGTAAATTCTTTTTGAGCCTCATTTATGGCAACTGTGAAATATCCTGACAAGGAGACGTCGACGCCGGCCACGTTTATGTCAGTTGGTTGTATTCCTGTAATAGTGTAAGGTACAACTTGCCCATCTATAAATTCACTTATATTATCATATAATGAGGTCAGAGTTATTGTGAACGCTTCGCCTTCATTCGCGGAAGTTTTGTTACTTGTCAGTGAAAACATCCGACTAGCCGCCGGCGTATCACCATCGGTAGACTGGGGGTTCGCTTGGAATAATTGATGTGGGACAGTCATAAGCGCCCCCGGTAAGCCATTATCGGACCATAATTCAATTAAATCCCCAGGTATCACCTCGCCTCTCACTCCTAATTCTGTATTTTGTCCACGTATTTTAAATCCAGAAGGAGAACCATCATTTCCATCCCCTGGATTACAATTTAGATACAATTTATTATCTTCTATTTCAAAATTGATGGACAATTTCAGACCCGAAGGATATGCCTCTAGGAACTTGTTGTTCGACCACATGGAATATTTTACCTGATAATCTGTTACGACGCCATCTTTTTTATAACTCACAAGAGCAGGCCAATGCAGGCATTGTCCGCCATCAATGCACCCGTTGTTACACCCTAGACCATCATTGCTTCCTCCCATACAAGTTTGACTAGTCATTTCAATGTATGTGGGGGGGCTCATAAATTGAAGCACGCTGGGCAACGCGCTGTTACTTGTTCCTTCGTCGGTGCTTTCTTTTTTGCTAGTGTTTGACATAAAAAGAATTACCCCAACAATTGTTCCAAATACAATAAAAACTGAGAGACTCAACACAACAATGTATTTAATTTGCATCAGATTTTGTAAAAGGAAATTATTTTTTTAAAAAAAATGTATAGCAATACAAAGATACAAGGTTATATGGACAAGAGCGCGCCTATCATAAAATCAGTAAATGGAAGCTTAATAGTGCTATGTTTGATTATTGTAGTCGTTTTCACTATTAGAAGTCGCCGCAAATTTGATCGAATCGGTTTAAAAACTGATATAAAAGTAATTGACACACAAATTCTTCAAAATTCTATAAACGATAGTTTAGATTATGTCACCAATGACGGCTCATGTCATAACAATTGCGTTACTTCTTATAATTTAGTTGTTAAAACCTTTTCTCATCTAATTACGGACTATAAGAATGAAGACAACGGCGTGTTAGATTATTCCAACTGGAAGGATTCGGTGAAAAGTTCTCGCCTTCACGTAGAAAATTCTGAGGATTATGCTTTTGCATATGAGAAAAGTGCCGGTAACTCGTTCACTAATTTATTTCACTACGACATAAATTTTCAAGGAAATACTACGAGTAATATACAAACTATGTTACAAACCTACTGTGGCGTTGATGACGATATGATTCCTTTGTGCAACATTGATTCTCTCATTCAAAGAATCTTTTCAGCCACTACTTATGACTCTCAGGATGGGGATGGCGAGGAGGGATTGAATTGGATAGTCATTGAATATCCGTGGTTTAATCAGGTGACTAGAGAAAAAATAAAAAAGAGATCGTTTGTCCTTCGCTTGAGCGAAGATGTAATCGTCGGCGCTGGCTACAGTGTAAAAACAACGATATTCGAACCAAGGGAGAGTTTATCGTTTGGAATTTTAGGAGGATTTGGATTAATTGCGGGGCTTTTGTTTGTGCTACCGGGACCATACGTTGATAGAAGTATATACAGCATGAATAAATTGTTGCCAGAAAAATCTTACAACGTCGTATTATTCCAAACCGTCGTAGCAAGTTGTTTGCCGCTTATTATACTCGCATTTGTCCAAGGATTGAGATGTCTACAAATCCATAAAAATGATTCGACGAGAGAAGAACTCAAACAACAAGATGCGACTACACGAGAAACCTCCGTTGGTATGGCTCTCCTAGCGTTGTCAATTACTCTCATGAGCGGCCTCGTCCCGGAAGAACGCATGAACATCGTATTTTCGACGGTATTAGCATTCGTCTTTTCTGTAATATCCGTCATGCACCTCTGGCGCATGAATACAAACGACGAGATGTATCAGAGCAAGCAAGTAAGAGAATTTTGCTTGAACATGGCCATCATGAATTTGTTGTATGCCTTCGTTCTCATAATTACCAAATATTGGGACAAATATGAAGCAAAACCGCTTTTGGGCAAAGACGAACCAATAAATAATATCACAAAATTTAGTGCCTAACGCGTTAGCCTTTTTTTTTTGAAGTATTGATCGATCAATGTCTGTTTTTTACCGTCTTTGTAGTTGGGCGATTGAAATAACAGGGGCTCCTCTGAATTCGGTTGTTCTTTATTACCTTGTTGCTGAGTTGCCGCGCTGAACTTATCGTGTAATTTACGCCCCAACTTTTTCATGACACTTGAAATATGCCTAATTTTTGCGCGTGAAATTTGAAATTTTTTAGCTGTTGCGTTTATTAAAAAAAAAAAAATTTACAACCATAAAACAAACATGGCTCTTCGAGATGCCTTGGTTGCGCGCAACAGAGCTGTGATTGTGGAAAACATAGCAGTATTTCGGACGATTATTGAGAGATCTTCAAATATAGACAACCCAAGCAATATTATAGACCAATTAGACGACTGTCTGCAGAAAATTTCTTTGGCGCAGGACAAAATCAATACGTTGGAAAGAATGATGCCATTGCAGCGGTCCCCAGGTGATGAACAGGAACAAGAAGAGCAAGAGTCTCCGCCTACAAAATCCAAAAAAAAGTAATTTAAACGTCTATTTTTCCCAGACCTCATTAAAGCAGGTGTCCCCACATCCCGTTTTTTTACGAAAAACTTGTTTAAGGTTCATTTTTCTAAACACTTCGTCGTAAGGCTTTTTCTTTCCGTCGTCTCTTTCTACCTGCACTTGTGTAATATGGTCAAAGAGGTGTGGATTCTTTTTGTATTCACTGTTCAAGCAGCCTTCGCAATCAACAATTAATGTGTCAAAGTTTTTGCCCATAACGGGCGATGTTAATTCATCATTTTTTTGTAATGTCCGACCCAAAATAGTCGTCTTCATGTTGCACGCAGCAACATTTTCACCAAGATACTGCACAATATTTTTTCTTGCCCCCTTTGCACGACCGCCGGGTTCAATGGCCACGTGACAGGCTGGGTTTTCAAGCTTTTCCTGCACCACAGCCGATACTGATCCCACGCCGGCGCCAAATTCAAGAACACATGCATCTGGTCTAGTAAAATTTTGCGCCATCCATCGCTCTCCGTATTCCTCGCTTTTCCATATTGTGCAAGTAGGTTGCTCGTAGTGGTTTTCTTTTAATGGGGTTTCAAATTTAAAATTTGAACTATGGAGTTTACCCATCTTTCTAAAGTCAATAAAATTTTGATCCTAAAA
>Ga0115013_10000708_pt1 | contig 19772 bp, 22 predicted proteins | sample SouAtlMetagenome_2_FD_88686 | JGI IMG/M metagenome (GOLD analysis project Ga0115013, IMG submission 88686) | Marine eukaryotic phytoplankton communities from Atlantic Ocean - South Atlantic ANT15 Metagenome | ecosystem: Environmental > Aquatic > Marine > Oceanic | place: South Atlantic Ocean...
ATCAATCCATTTTTACCATGATAAACAGCATACATTCCTGCCATAACAGCTAATAAAACTTGAGCAGTACAAATATTTGAGGTTGCTCTTTCCCTTTTTATATGCTGTTCTCTAGTTTGAAGAGCCATTCTTAATGCTCTATTACCATTTCTATCCTTAGACACGCCAATAATTCTGCCTGGTATAAACCTTTTATAATCGGTTTTCGTAGCAAAGTATCCTGCGTGAGGCCCGCCATATCCTAATGGAATCCCAAATCTTTGTGATGTTCCAACAACAACATCACAATTGAATGAGGCAGGTTCTTTTAACAAAGTTAAAGCCATTAAATCAGCAGCTACTATTAATTTTGAGTTAGAATCCAGAACTTTTTTTGAAATATTTTCCAGATTATTAATTTTACCTGTTTTACCAATATATTGTACTATACATCCAAAAACACTATCGTCTATATTTATTGAATCATAATCAGCAATTTCAATTTCAATTCCAAGGGGTTCAGCTCTAGTTTCTAAAACACTTATGGTTTGGTCAAAAACATCACTACTTATTACAAACTTGTTTACTCCATTTTTGATTTGATCTCTTGATCTACAACCAAATAACATTGTCATTGCTTCGGCTGCAGATGTTCCTTCATCTAAAAGAGAGGCATTAGAAATTTCCATTCCAGTCAAGTCACAAATTACGGTCTGGTAATTTAATAGAGCTTCCAATCTACCTTGTGCAACTTCTGCTTGATACGGCGTATATGCTGTATACCACCCTGGATTTTCCAAAATATTTCTTTGAATTACAGGTGGAAGTATTGCTTCATTATAGCCTAATCCAATATAGTTTTTGAAATATTTATTTTTTTGAGAAAGCTGATAAATATGAGTAGAGTATTGGGATTCGGAGATTGCATTGTCAAGCTTCAATTTCTCTTTAGTTCTAATTTCATCAGGTATAGTTTCTTGAATTAATTGTTCTAGGGATTCAACTCCTAAAAAATCTTTCATAGATTTTTCATCAACTTCGGAAATACCAATATGTCTATCTGAAAATTTTCTCATTATTTTATGTTCAAAAATATATATTAATGTTTAATATGATTGACAAAAACCATGCACTTTTAACAAAGTTTTTAACTTGTTTATTGACAATATGATTTAATGTTTCTCTTGGATGAAATTAATCATCTAAAGATGAAGATTTTACGTTGTTTTCTAGTTGTTTTTTGTAGTCAATAATTTTTTGTAAAATCTCAGGATTACTTGACCCTAAAATTTCAGCAGCAAGGATACCGGCATTCTTTGCCCCATCTAAAGCTACTGTTGCAACAGGTACTCCCCCTGGCATTTGTAAAATTGACAGTATCGAATCCCATCCATCTATTGAATTTCTAGACTTTACGGGTACTCCAATAACAGGTAATGGTGTGTTTGAGGCAACCATTCCAGGCAGGTGAGCAGCTCCACCTGCTCCAGCAATTATTACTGAAATACCATTTTTGTGAGCATTCTTACTGTATTCCATCATTTTTTCGGGTGTTCTATGAGCTGAAACGATATCTATTTCATAATCTATTCCGAAATCCTTCAAAATATTTTCAGCTTCCTTCATTACAGGATAATCTGATTTACTTCCCATTATAATTCCAACTTTAGACATTTTTTTTGCTTTTAACTTTAATATTGTTTTTTAATGATTTTGCTTTTGCATATGCATTTTCAAATTTATCACAAATAATTGTTATGTGCCCCATTTTTCTATTAGGCCTAGTTTCTTTTTTTCCGTAGATGTGAAGGTTTGCTGAATTACATGCAAACACTTGATCTAAATTTTCATAATATACATCTCCAAAATGATTTTCATCGCCAACTAAATTTAACATAATTGCAGTTCCATTATGTTTTGTTTCACCTAGTTTCAAATTAAAAATTGATCTTATATGTTGTTGGAATTGAGAACTTTTACATGCTTCAATAGAAAAATGTCCACTATTATGAGGTCTTGGAGCTACTTCGTTAACTAATATTTCATCTCCTTTTAAAAACATCTCAACAGCTAATAAACCAATGCAATCAAGGGATTTAGCGATTTTAATAGCTAATTCTTTTGCATAATCATTTGTTTCTGATGATATATTAGCAGGACTAATCACAAACTCGACTTGATTTGAATTAGAATTAAATTCCATTTCAACTGTTTCAAAACATTTGATTTCACCTGAAACATTTCGAGAAACTATTACGCTTAATTCTTTTTCAAATGGAACAAAATCTTCTATAATCATTTCTGTGTCAGGTAAGTCATCAATATCCTCAATTGAATTTAGAATTTTGACTCCAAAGCCATCATATCCAAACTTTGTTTTTTTCCAAATGCATGGAAATTTAATTTCACCTTGTTCGATGTATGATTTTAAAACAGATTTATTTGAGAAAAACCTAAAGTTAGCAGTTGGAATATTATTTTTTTGAAAAAAGTTTTTTTGTTCATTTTTATCTTGAACTATTCTAAGTGTTTTTGATTTTGGATAAACCTTTTTTCCAGCTTTCTCAAGTGATTCCAAAGCATCAACATTGACCTGTTCAATTTCAAATGTAATTACATCACAATTCTTACTAAAATCCATTACAATATTGTAATCCTTAAAATCACCTTGGTAGAATTTACTTGCCAGGTTCTTACATGGTGATTCATTACTCGGATCTAAAACACTTGTATGTATCCCCATTTTATTACACTCAGCTAAAAGCATTTTACCTAGCTGTCCACCACCAAGAATACCAAGTTTCTTTCCAAATAATTTTGAATCCATGAGTGCAAAAATACATTAAATTATATTCAATTTTATAATTTAAGATTTGCACAGTAAATAGGTATATTTGTTTAAAATTACTTATATGTTGAATATTGTCATTTTTGGTAAGCCAGGTTCAGGTAAGGGCACACAAGCCTCTCTAGTAAAAGATAATTATGATCTTGTTCATATTTCAACAGGAGATGTTTTTAGAAAGAATACATCACAAGGCACAGAGCTAGGTAAAGTTGCTGTTCAGTTCATGAGTAAAGGTGAGTTGGTCCCTGATGAAATTACTATTTCTATGTTAAAAGAGGAAATTAAAAGTTTCATGCCATGTAATGGATTTATATTTGACGGTTTTCCTAGAACTATTTTGCAAGCTGAATCACTAGATGATCTCTTAAAAAGTATGGAATTAAAAATTGATTTAGTTGTTGCTTTAGATGTTGATAATAAAAAATTAATTGAAAGATTACTAAAAAGAGGAAAGACCAGCGGGAGGAGTGATGATCAAAGTGAAGAAAAAATAAATAAAAGGTTAGAAGAATATGATAATAAAACCAAACCACTAATTAATTTTTATAAAATTCAAGAAAAATTTATTTCAATTAATGGAGTTGGAGAGTTTAATGAAGTAACAAACAGATTAATTTCAACCATAGATTCAAAGATTTAAATAATGACCGAAGACAATTTTGTTGATTACGTCAAGATAAATGTTAGGTCTGGAAATGGAGGTAAAGGCTCTGCCCACCTAAGAAGGGAGAAGTATGTTGCTAAAGGAGGTCCAGATGGTGGAAATGGAGGAAGAGGTGGTAATATTGTTTTTCTTTCTGACAAGAACTTATGGACTCTTTTTCATTTTAAATTTCAAAAACACTTCAAAGCCGAAAATGGTGGAGATGGAAGTAAATCTAGAAGTTCAGGTTCAAATGGAAAAGATGAAATTATAAGAGTTCCAGTTGGAACGCTTGTAAAAGACTCCGATACGAATCAAATTTTATATGAATCAATTAATGATGGAGATAAAAAAATTGTTGTTGAGGGTGGAAAGGGAGGATTAGGCAATTGGAATTTTAAGTCTCCAACAAACCAAACACCTAGGTATGCTCAGCCAGGTATTAGCGGAGTTGAGAAAAAATTGACTATTGAATTAAAAGTGTTGGCAGATGTAGGTTTAGTTGGCTTACCTAATTCTGGAAAGTCTACTCTTTTGAGTGTATTAACTGATGCAAAACCAAAAATTGCTAATTATGAGTTTACCACTTTAAAGCCAAATCTTGGAATAGTCAAGCATAGAGATTACAACACATTTGTTATTTCTGATATTCCAGGAATAATTGAAGGGGCTTCCAAAGGAAAGGGATTAGGGCATCATTTTCTTAGACACATTGAAAGAAATTCTATTCTAGTTATATTGATATCTGTTGAGTCAGAAAATGTTAAAAAGACATATGATATATTAATCAAAGAATTAAAAACATACAACTCAGAACTAATGGATAAAGAGAAGCTTTTGGTTATCTCAAAATGTGATTTAATTGAAACAAAAGACTTTGATAAAATAAAAAGCAATTTTAACTCAACATTTAATAATATTGATATCCATTATATTTCATCCGTTACAATGAATGGTATAACTGAACTTAAAGACTTGATATGGAAAAAATTAAATTAATAATTCTTTTATTTTCTCTAACAGTTTTTTCGCAATCGGATTCTCCTATCACTGATGATTTTAAATCGATAGAAAAAATTGCAGATTCTCTATTTAAGAATAAAAACTTTATGGAGGCAACTGACTATTATGAAAAGTTAGTAAAAGCAATGCCTAATGATTTTGATTACAGCTTTAAATATGCGGGTTCGTATGGTTTGTATGTAGAGTCATTACCAAGATTACAACAAGTTAAGCACATAAGACAAATGATTAAGAGATTTGAAACCGCATTCAATCTTAAAAACGATGATATAGAGATTAATCGTGCATTACTTGAGATTTATTTAAGGGTACCAAGGTTCTTCGGTGGAGGAAATAAAAAAGCAAAAATGATCCTTGACAATATCTATTCTATCTCATTAGAAGAGGGTAAAAAATCTGAGTTATTTTATAATAGTTTTTAGTTTTTATGGGTAATGTACATTTTATATCAATAGGAGGGAGTGTAATGCACAGCTTAGCCATCTCACTAAAAAAAATTGGTTACAATGTTTCTGGTAGTGATGATAAATTGTATGAACCATCTGCATCTAGATTAAAATTACATGGTCTATACCCGAATTCATTAGGCTGGGATACTAACAATATAAATGATAATCTAGATTTTGTCATTCTTGGTATGCATGCAAAAAAAGATAATCCCGAACTGTTAAAAGCTCAAAATCTTGGATTAGACATATATTCATACCCTGATTTTATTTTCAAAGTTTCCCAAACAAAAACTAGAATAGTTATTGGGGGAAGTCACGGTAAAACATCTATAACTTCAATGATATTACATGTTTTACAAAATAATAATATTAAGGTTGATTATGTATTAGGTGCTCAATTAGATGGCTTTGAAAACACGGTCTCACTTTCTGATGATAATGAATTTATTATTATTGAGGGTGATGAATATCTTTCATCTCCAATTGACTCTTCTCCAAAGTTTTTTAAATATAAAGCCAATATTGCTTTAATATCTGGTATTTCTTGGGATCATATTAATGTTTTTGAATCACCTCAGGTTTATGCAAATCAGTTTTCTCTTTTTTTAGATACGATTGTTGATGGGGGAGTTGTGGTTTATAATGAATTAGATTCAACTGTTAAAGATATCGTTATTAACAGTCAAAGTTTTGTACGTAAAATTGAGTATAATCTTCCTGATTACAATATTTCTGACAATCAAATATTTATAAATTCTGATGAAGGTCAAATTCCCTTACAAATTTTTGGCAAACATAATCTTTCTAACCTTGAGGGAGCAAGAAAAATTTGTTCTCTCTTAGGAGTTTTTGATGACGTTTTTTACAATTCAATTTCTTCATTTAAAGGTGCCAGCAATCGTCTTCAAATTATTCATAATGATCAAAAAAACTTATTAATTCGTGATTTTGCTCATTCACCAAGTAAGTTAAAAGCAAGCGTTGATGCAGTAAGAGAAACTTTTACTGACAGTTTTATAATTGCTGTTTACGAACTACATACTTTTAGTAGTTTTAATTCAAATTTTATTAATCAATATTCTGCCACCCTCGATAATTGTGACTTACCTATTGTATTTTTTGATAAAAAAAATAATAAATTGGATTCATCAGATACAATTAATAACGAAATTATTTCCAATGCATTTAATATTCCAAATCTGATAATAATTGACAATACTGATGATCTATTTAGTTATCTTTTTTCAATGGAATATAATAAAACATGTCTATTGCTGATGAGTTCAGGAAACTTTGGATCTATGGATATAGATAAACTTAAATCTCATATTTCTAATGGAAATTAAAAATGTATTTTTTGATTTAGATCATACTTTGTGGGACTTTGAAAGAAATTCAGCTCTAACATTTAAACTATTATTCAATAAGTATAAATTAGATATTGATCTAAATTATTTTTTGAAAGTTTATATCCCAATAAATCTTGAATATTGGCGCTTATATAGAAATGAATCAATTTCTAAAGAATATCTTAGATTTAATCGACTTCATGATGCATTTAAAAAGTTAAATATTGATGTTTCGAGTGATCTAATAAATAAATTATCATATGATTATATTGAAAATCTACCCAAATTCAATCATTTAATTGATGGAGCTCATGAATTATTATTGTACCTGAAAAAAAAATATAAATTATACCTAATCACTAATGGTTTTAGAAATGTACAATCCTACAAACTTAAAAATTCTGGAATTGATAATTTTTTTCTTTCTATTTATGATTCAGAAAGTATTGGAGTAAAAAAACCTAATCCATTAATTTTTAATCATGCTTTGGAAAATTCAGGTTGTATTGCTAAGGAATCAGTAATGATAGGGGATAGTTTTGAAGCTGATATACAGGGATCGCTTGCTGTTGGTATGAATGCTATTCATTATATAAATTTTGGCGAAAAAGAACACACGGAATGTATAATAGTCAATAATTTATTATCAATTAAAAAGATTCTTTAGCCAGAAGATTGTCTTTTAAATTCAGAAAGAAAAATTCCTGCTGCCACTGATACATTTAATGATGATAGTTTGCCATGTAATGGTATGTTAACTTTTTCATCACAAATATTTAAGATTGATTTATTTATACCGTCACCTTCAGAACCCATAATTATAGCGGTTTTTGATTTAAACTTGTATTTATATAAATTTTTCGCTGCTTTATCGTCTGATCCAATTATTTCAACTCCAAATTCTTTTAAGAAGAAAATAGCATCTTTTATGTGATCAACCTTACAAATCGGTGTATTGAAAATAGCTCCAGATGACGATTTTATGGTTTCTCCATTAATAGGTGAACTACCAGTTTTAGATATGATAATATAATCAACTCCAAAACATTCAGCACTCCTAATAATTGCTCCAAAGTTTTTAGTATCAGTAATACCATCCAATATTAGAATTAGGCAAGGATCGTTTTTATTTATTCTATTTTCTAAATCACTTAATTTTTTAGTACTTATTGGAGATATTGTAGCTACTATTCCTTGATGGTTATTGGGGGTTAGCTTATTAAGCTTTTGAACTGGAACAAAAGAAATATTGATTTTTTTCTTATGAATTTTAGATTTTATATTATCATGAAACGAACTGTTTTTTTCAATAAAAACCTTATCAATTTCAACATTATTCTCTAAAGCTTCATAAAGAGCTCTTTTACCATATATTAAGAATTCTTTTTTTGAACTCATTAATTTTCATTAAAATACTTTACTAATTCTATTAGTTTATTTTCCTTTTTTAAATCCAATTTATAATCTTTTCTATAGGATTTTAATTTATTCGTGTCAAAAATGTTAAGCTCTAGAAGTTTTTTATATTTTGTTGGTACCCTTAGGTATTTTCCATTTATAAGAATAAAATAAAATCCATCATCTTTCCATTCTGGATTATCCGTTTTACCATATCCTGATGTTGGAGCTTTAATTCCCGCTTCTATAGGCTTTTGAAGCTTTTTTCGTGGAAAATAATAAAGACTAATATTTTCTAATTCGATACACTCTCTCAATATCCCAATATCTCCATATTGAGTTGAATTTATAGCGTGAAGTTTATATTTATCTCCCTTTATATCAATCTTGACCTTATTATTAACTTCAATTGGTGTTATTTTTCCATTTTTACCCCTTATCTGAAAATTTTGTGATACTAAATCAATTCTTATATCCCCATTGTAAGAATTACCATTTTCAAAAATGATTTGTCCTTTATCAAAGTCTGGATTAAGGTATGGTGTACCATCAATATCCTCATCATAATTATTCATTTTATCGAGTAAGAATACATTTCCACCTCGATATAAATTTTGTTCTGTCAAATCGGTAAAACTTTGACTATTTAATGTGTTAACAATAAGAAATAGTAGAATGATTTTTTTCATAATTAGTAATTATAGTTTGAGCTAATTTAAAAAAAAAGCGCCCCATTTGGGACGCTTTTTATAAAATTCAGTGAAAAACTATTACTTAGTATCCCACCATAATTTTGTATCCTGGTTGTCAGGTCCTTGAGCAGAAACAGCAGCATCATAGCTAGCTTTGTTTTGCGTTGGAACTAATCCACCATAACCATTTCTTACAGGAACACCAGTTCCAGTAATTGCGGCAGCTGGAGGAGAAAGCACTGGGTAATCAAGTCTTCTCCATTCTGTCCAAGATTCGTATCCTTGTAGGAACATGTCTGTCCATTTAGCCATTGCAATTGCTTCCATTGGATTAGATCCAAGAGTTGCTGCATTGGCAAATGAAGCTGCAGACGCTGAAGATACTCCCCATCTTTCACAAGATGCTTGAATACCTAACTTCAACCATGTTAAAGTATCTCCTACTGATGTCCACCCTCTTTGGTTAGCTTCAGCCATTGCAAAACAAACTTCAGAGTAAGTTGCAATCCAGCCACCTTGTTGAGTACCATCATATATGATTCTTTCATCAATTCCAGATAGAAGTGTTTCTAATACACCTGGGTTTTCAAGACCATATTCTAAACCAACATATTCAGTACCGTTTGAAATTTTAGTACCGTCAGCCATATATGGTAGTCTTGGGTCTCCAGTTGATTTTAAGTGATCAATAAATAATTTACTGACAACAAAATCATATCTAGTTTGGAATCTGTCTTGCCATGGATTATCAAAAGCATCACTTGTAAGATATGGATAGTGTAAATCACCACCACTAGAGATAACTCCACCATTATATGCAGAATTAAATACACTAGCAGCTGTAGATGAATCTACATCAGCCATTCTTAAAGCAATTCTCATTTTAATAGTGTTAGCCATAACTCTCCATCCATTCATATTACCACCAAACAGAACATCACCATTTAATCCTCCGTTATCCATCATTCCCATAGCAGCATCAAGATTTGCTAATAATGAAGTGTAGATGTCTTGTACAGAGTCAAATTTAGGTGATGTATTCTCAGAACCTTTTAAAGCTTCTGTATATGGAGCCATTCCCCATCTGTCAGTAATATTAAGATAGTAATAAGCCATCATAATATGAGCCGCAGCTTTCTGATTACCATTACTTCCACCACCAGTAACTTCATTAGGATAATTCTCATTTAAATCAAGAACTTCTTGAAGATCTTTTAGTGGTCCAGTATAATAACCGTTCCATGACCATTGTTCAGTATCGTATCTTGAATATGATGTATACGTTACATCAGATACAGTTTGAACATAATAGTTTGGAGTTACGGGACTAACAATGTTAGGCATCCATGTCATAGCATTAGTTAGAAGCGCATCCGTTTTCTTTGAAGTTGGAGAGTTAGGATTTACATTCTCATCACCGAAATCAACTGTTTCACATGAAACTAAGATGAAAGAGAAAATAAGTGTTAAAACTCCAATTTTATTAATTAAATTTTTCATTTTATAAAAATTATATATTAAAATGTTAGACTTACGTTAAGACCTATTGTTCTTGATGGAGGCAACTGACCACCTTCAACGTTTCTGTATCCAGTAGCAATTGATCCAGATCCTTCAATCTCACTTGGATCAAGTCCACCATGAGGGATGTTTGAATACAATAACAATAAGTTGTTACCTACCAATGAAACGTTCACGTTGTCAAATGGCGTTCCGTCAAGCAAGCTTTGAGGGAAATTATACCCTAATCTTGCTGTTCTTAACTTAACATAAGAAGCATCATATAACCAGTTCTCATGATTTCCGAAGAAATGTTGGTAAAAGTAGTAACTAGCAGACATATATGTGTCAACAGGTTCACCACTTGCAGTTACACCAACTACATTTACTCCACCACCAGCTGAAACAGGATCTCTTAAAGGATTTCCTTTAGCGTTAAGTCCTACAGTATCCTCGTGAATACCAGAGTAGTAAGTAAACATGTTTGTTGTTGAGTAGAATGTACCACCTTTTTGGAAATCAAATCCAAGACCTAAGTCCCAATTTTTATAATTAAAAGTAGTAAACATACCACCAGTAAAGTCAGGTAATAAATTACCAAGAATTTGCTGACTCTCATAAGTAGCATTTCCAGAAGAAGTTAAGACTTGAGTACCATTGGCATCTCTAACTTTCTTTCTACCTACCCACATACCCCATTCTTCACCAACTCTTTCTTGAAGCTGTAAGCTATACCAAGATGCCCAGCTGTCAAGAACTCTAACATCGATACCATCAGCTAACTTATCAGTATACTTGTTTAAAGTAGCAAAGTTAAATGATAGATCCCAGTTGAAATCTGCAGTTGAAATAGGATTAAGGTTTAAAGTAACCTCAAAACCTTCAGCTGAAGATTCACCAGAGTTAATAGCTAAACCAGTATAACCAGTTGAACCAGTTACAGGAATAGAAATTGGTTGATCTTTATCTGTTCTATCGAAATATGTTACGTCAATACCGATTTTATTATCTAGGAAACTAAATTCAGCACCAACTTCAAACTCGCTTCTAGTACCACCCAATAAATTAGGATTAGACTGAGTGTTAGGAACAGAAAATCTTGGGAAAGAACCATAAGCAGTTCCTACACCATAAACCTGAGTTGTAGCATATGTACCAGGGAATACAGGAGCCTGAGAATAACCTGCTCTTAATTTAGCAAAAGTTATATCTTGGCTATCGATTAATTCACTAAGAATTAAACTACCTGAAAGCCCCCACGTATTAATTCTATTACTATCAGGATTCGCAGTAGATCCCCAGTCAAATCTATATGATCCATCTAAATATGCAATACTGTTGTATCCAACAGAAACACTCGCATAAGTAGATAATACTTTAGATTTTGATAAACTAGAAGAATAATTTGGTCTATCAACCGAAGTTGCAATACTGTAAAAATCAGGAATTGATAATCCCCCTACAGTAGATGCAGAAATTGATTGATTTCTGTTTTGAGTAGCTTGGTAACCTAAAATAGCTGAAACATCGAAATCTTCGAATCTTTCATCATATTGTAAAGTTGCTGCTAACTCATTTTGAACATATCTAGAAGTAGATTCACTATATGAAGCTTGATCTATACCACCCCATCCAGTTCTTCCGTTAGACTCATATGAATTAAATCTTCTTCTTGCTTCAACTGTAGCAGTAATATTGTCATTAATTTCATAGTTAAGTCCAAAGTTTCCAAATAATGTATTTTTTCTTTGGTTATTTCGATCAACAAAGAAATCGAATTGAGGAGCATCCCAATACTTAGGAGTAGCGTTTCTTGCAGAAACTCTGTTCCAAGTATAGTATTGACCCTCAAAAGAATAATTCGCTGCTAATCTGTCCATATCCAATTGACGTTGCCACCATTGGCTAAAGTTTGCACCTAAACCACCGTAACCATTAGTAGGGAAGTTTAACGTTTTTCTGTACTGGTAATTTAAAGAAGTAAAAGCAGTCAAACGATCTGCAATCACAACATCACCAGTAATGTTAACGTCAATTTGGTTCCTATCTGTGTTAGGGAATGGTAATTGTTCGTCAATTAATCTCATTGATCCTCTTACGGTAGCTGTTTCAGAACCACTATTGAATGCAAGTGTAGTACTGTTTTCAATACCGTTGTTAAAGAAATCTTTTACGTTATCAGGATTTGCATTCCATGGTCTTAATGTACCAAAGTCTGGGTGGTTAGGAATCCAACTATCCCAGTGTCTAACCATAGTTCCATCCATTGGAGGACCCCATGATTCATCAGCACCATAATAAGGAATTTTATGTCCATTAAACGCAGCCCAAGATGCAGGATCTGTAGCTGGGTTGTAAGTGAAAGTATCCCAATCTTGATAATACCCACCACCATATTCGTTTTGATACTTCGGAAGCATCGAAACTGAACTTATAGATGTAGAGTGATTAACAGTGAAATTATTTTCACCAGCCTTAGCTTTCTTAGAAGTTATGACAATTACACCACTTTTAGCATCTGCACCATAAAGAGCAGTTGCAGCAGCACCTTTAAGTACTGATATATTAGCGATGTTATCAACGTTTATGTCTGACATAGCGTAAACTTTTACACCATCTACAACATATAAAACGTCTGACTCACCTCTTAATCTTAAGAAACCGTTGTCAAAAGTTGAACTTGATCCGCCAATCATTTGAACACCGGCAACCTTACCTGTCAATGCGACATTAAGGTCAACTTGCTTACTTTCAGCAATCACATCACCAGAAACAGTCTGTTGAGCAAATCCAAGAGACTTCTTGTCTCTGGAAATACCAAGTGCTGTAACTACCACCTCTTCTAAGGCGCTAGATGGTGAAAGGCTAAAGTTTAAAGTTGATGATGCTCCAACAGTAGCAGATGCAGTAGAGTACCCAACAAAGCTAACAACAAGAACATCTCCCTCAGAGGCAGAGATAGAATAATTTCCATCAAAGTCAGTTGTCACACCATTTGAAGTACCTTCAACAATAACGGTTGCACCCGGAAGGGGAACAGAGTTATCGTCAGTAACTGTACCAGAAACTGTTTTTTGAGCAAAGCTTAATTGAAATGCCATTAATAATGACATAAACATTGCTTTAAAAAATAGTTTTTTCATAATATTTATTGTTTGTAACGTGCAAATATGTTGATAAAATGTTAATAACACAAGAAAAAAAATAAAAAACTGCATTTTTTACAGAGGTATAAAAAAACAATATCATTATTGAAATATCCTTAAAAATTGATCGTTTTTATTGAGGATTCCTCAAATAGAGAGAATTTTTAGAAATACATTATATATATATACATCCACGCACACCCAAAAATATTTATCATATTTTTTTTTCTATAGATTTGAATAATTCCAAAATTATCATACATTTGCAGCCCTTTTAAGAAGGAAAATTATAGAATATGCCAACTATATCGCAATTAGTAAGAAAAGGAAGAAAAAAGGTTGTTAAGAAAAGCAAGTCTGCTTCTCTTGTAGGATGCCCTCAAAAAAGAGGTGTATGCACAAGAGTTTACACAACTACTCCAAAGAAACCTAATTCAGCTATGAGAAAAGTAGCAAGGGTAAGACTTACCAATGGTATAGAAGTTAATGCTTATATCCCAGGTGAAGGCCACAATTTACAAGAACACTCGATTGTTTTAGTTAGAGGTGGTAGAGTAAAAGATTTACCTGGTGTTCGTTACCATATAGTTAGAGGAGCACTTGACACAGCTGGTGTTGAGGGCAGATTGCAGCGTAGATCTAAGTATGGTGCTAAAAAAGCAAAGGCAAAAAAATGATGTTCTAATTTGATGAACCGCTCAATTAAAAGAAAATGAGAAAAAGAAAAGCAAAAAAACGTCCTTTACTTCCAGACCCAAAATTTAACGATCAATTAGTTACCAGATTTGTAAACATGCTAATGTGGGACGGTAAAAAATCTACTGCCCTTAAAATATTTTATGATGCATTAGATATTGTTGAGTCAAAAAAACAAGAATCAGAGAAATCCTCTTTAGAAATATGGAAAGATGGTCTTTCAAATGTTATGCCTCATGTTGAAGTAAGAAGTAGAAGAGTTGGAGGTGCTACATTTCAAATCCCAATGCAAATTCGTCCAGACAGAAAAATTTCAATTGCTATGAAGTGGTTGATTAGTTATGCGAGAAAGAGAAATGAAAAGTCGATGTCACAAAAATTGGCAGCTGAAATTCTTGCTGCAGAAAAAGAGGAGGGTGCCGCAATCAAAAAGAAGGTAGATACACATAAAATGGCTGAGGCTAATAAAGCATTTTCACACTTTAGATTCTAAGATATGGCTAGAGATTTAAAATATACTAGAAACATTGGAATTGCCGCGCACATTGATGCTGGTAAAACAACAACAACTGAAAGAGTTCTTTATTACACTGGAGTTAGTCATAAAATTGGTGAGGTTCATGATGGAGCTGCAACTATGGATTGGATGGAACAAGAGCAGGAAAGAGGAATTACCATTACTTCTGCAGCTACTACATGTACGTGGAATTTTCCTACTGATCAAGGTAAAAAAATTGAAGGTTCAAAACCTTATCACTTTAATATTATTGATACACCAGGCCACGTAGATTTCACTGTTGAGGTTAATAGATCATTAAGAGTTCTTGATGGTCTTGTATTCTTATTTAGTGCAGTAGATGGTGTTGAGCCACAATCTGAAACGAATTGGAGACTAGCTGACAATTATAAAGTTCCTAGAATGGGATTTGTTAATAAAATGGATAGACAAGGTTCAGACTTCCTTAAGGTTTGCAACCAAATAAAGGATATGCTTAAATCAAACGCTGTACCTATTGTTTTACCTATAGGAAATGAAGAAGATTTTAGAGGAGTTGTTGATTTAGTTAAAAATCAAGGTATAATTTGGCATGAGGAAAATAAGGGATCAACATTTGATATTGTTGATATCCCTGAAGATATGAAAGCTGATGTAGAAAAATATAGAGCTAATTTAATTGAAGCAGTAGCAGAGTATGATGACAATTTATTAGAAAAGTTTTTTGATAATCCTGATTCAATAACAGAAGATGAAATTCATGAAGCTCTAAGAAAAGCTGCTCAAGATATGAGTATAATACCTATGGTATGTGGATCGGCTTTTAAAAATAAAGGAGTTCAATTTTTATTAGATTGTGTTTGCAGATATTTACCCTCACCTGAGGATAAAGAAGCTATCGTTGGTACAAACCCCGATGATGATTCTGAGATTTCAAGAAAACCAACGGTTAGTGAACCATTTTCAGCTTTGGCTTTTAAAATTGCAACGGATCCTTATGTCGGTAGATTAGCTTTCTTTAGAGTATATTCTGGAAGACTTGATGCTGGATCATATGTTTTTAACAATAGATCTGAAAATAAGGAAAGAATTTCCAGAATTTATCAAATGCACGCTGATAAACAAAATGCAATTGATTTTATTGAAGCTGGTGATATTGGAGCAGCGGTAGGTTTTAAAGATATTAAGACTGGAGATACATTGAGTTCTGAAAAACATCCAATAATTCTTGAAAGCATGATATTCCCAGACCCTGTGATTGGTATTGCTGTTGAGCCAAAAACAAAGGCTGATGTCGATAAACTCGGTTTAGCTCTTTCAAAGCTTGCAGAAGAAGACCCTACTTTCCAGGTTAGAACTGATGAAGCTTCAGGGCAAACTATTATCTCAGGAATGGGAGAACTTCACCTTGATATAATTGTTGATAGATTAAGAAGAGAATTTAAGGTTGAGGTAAATCAAGGTCAACCGCAGGTTGAATACAAAGAAGCAATTACGGCTTCAGCAGATCATAGAGAAGTTTATAAAAAACAAACAGGTGGTAGAGGTAAATTTGCTGATATTGTATTTACGATGGAACCTGGTGATGAAGAGCAAGTTGGTTTAGAATTTACTAATAAAATTAAAGGTGGTAATGTTCCAAAAGAATACATACCATCTGTTGAAAAGGGGTTCAAAGACGCTATGAAGAATGGTCCTCTTGCTGGTTTTGAAATTGATTCTCTAAAAGTTACATTAAAAGATGGATCTTTTCACCCAGTTGATTCAGATTCGTTATCATTTGAATTAGCAGCAAAACTTGGTTTTAAGGAAGCAGCTAGATTGGCTAAGTCTGTTATAATGGAACCGATGATGAAATTAGAAGTTTTAACACCTGAAGAAAATATGGGTGACATTGTTGGGGATTTGAACAGACGAAGAGGTCAAGTTAATAATATGGATGATAGAGCTGGATCTAAGGTAGTAAAAGCCATCGTTCCTCTTTCTGAAATGTTTGGTTATGTTACTTCTCTAAGAACATTAAGTTCTGGTAGAGCAACATCAACTATGGAGTTTTCTCATTATGCTGAAACACCAAGAAATATTTCTGATGAAGTTATTGCTTCAATAAAAGGCGTTAATCAAGAATAATTATGAGTCAAAAAATTAGAATAAAACTAAAATCTTATGACTTTAATCTGGTTGATAAATCAGCTGAGAAGATTGTTAAGACTGTAAAAACTACAGGTGCTATCGTAACAGGTCCAATTCCTCTTCCAACTAAGAAGAAAATTTTTACTGTTTTAAAATCACCTCATGTTAATAAGAAGTCTCGTGAGCAGTTTCAGCTTTCATCTTATAAAAGATTGTTAGATATATACAGCTCTTCTTCAAAAACAATTGATGCATTAATGAAGTTAGAATTACCAAGTGGTGTTGAGGTTGAAATAAAAGTATAATAATATGTCTGGATTAATTGGAAAAAAAATAGGAATGACAAGTCTCTTTGATGAAGAAGGGAAAAATCTAGCATGTACTGTTATACAAGCTGGACCTTGTATTGTGACACAGGTCAAAAATGAAGATAAGGATGGTTATAATTCTGTACAATTAGGTTTTTTCGATAAAAAAGAAAACAGATTTAATAATGCAGAGACTGGACATTTTAAAAAAGCTAAAACTGATCCTAAAAGAAAAGTTGTTGAGTTCAAAGGATTTGAATCAGAATTAAATTTAGGTGATGTAGTATATGTTGATCACTTTAATGAAGGTGAATATGTTGATGTTTCAGGAATTTCAAAGGGTAAAGGTTTTCAAGGAGTTGTAAAAAGACATGGATTTGCTGGTGTAGGACAAGCAACTCATGGACAACATAATAGATTAAGAGCTCCTGGATCAATTGGTGCTGCCTCTTACCCAGCAAGAGTATTTAAAGGCATGAGAATGGCTGGTCAAACAGGAAATAGTAAGGTTACTGTCCAAAACTTAAAAGTTTTAAAAGTTATTCCTGAAAAAAACCTTCTTGTTTTAAAAGGTGCTGTTCCAGGTCACAAAAATTCATTTATTGTAATTAGAAAGTAATGAAAGTTCCAGTAATAAATATAAAAGGAAAAACAACAGGAAGAGAAGTTGAACTTTCAAATAAAGTATTTGGCATAGAGCCTAACGATCATGCTGTTTATTTAGATGTTAAGCAATTTCTATCAAATCAAAGACAAGGAAATGCTAAAACTAAAGAAAGAGCTGAAATAAAGGGTAGTACTAGAAAAATTAAAAAGCAAAAGGGTACAGGTACAGCTAGAGCAGGAAGTATTAAAAACCCATTATTTAGAGGAGGAGGTACTGTTTTTGGACCTCGAACAAGAGATTACGGAATAAAACTTAACAAAAATGTTAAAAAATTGGCTAGAAAATCAGCCTTGTCTATGAAACTTAAATCTAAATCAATTTCTGTTATTGAAAGTTTAGACTTTAAAACACCAAAAACAAAATCTTTCGTAGATATTTTGTCTGCTGTAGGCTTGGATGCTAAAAAAACTCTATTCGTATTAGACGGACTCAATAAAAATGTATATTTGTCCGCGCGAAATTTGAATAAATCAGAGGTAGTTTCTGATTCAGAAATTTCAACTTACAAAATAATTAATGCTCAGCATCTAGTTATTGAAGAAAAGGCAATTGAAAAAATTGAAAATAATTTAGTATAAAATGGAAATTATTTTAAAACCTATAATTACTGAAAAAGCTACAAACGATAGTGAATTAAGAAATTGCTATTCATTTGTGGTTAATAAAGGTGTCAATAAAATTCAAATCAAAAATGCTGTTCAGCAGAAGTATAATGTAACTGTTGAAAAAGTAAGGACTCAAATTTATGGTCCTGAAAGAAGTACTAAATACACTAAAAAGGGTATTCAGAAAACTAAATCAAAGATTATTAAAAAAGCTATTGTTCAACTATCCGAAGGTGATTCGATTGATTTTTACAATAATCTCTAAAAAATATTTATTATGCCAATTAAAGCTTTAAAACCGATAACGCCAGGACAGAGAGGTAGAACCGTAAATGGTTTTGATGCTATCACGACTGATAAGCCTGAAAAGTCATTGTTGGTACCTCATAAAAAATCTGGAGGTAGAAACAGTCAAGGTAAAATGACTATGAAGTTTAGAGGCGGGGGGCATAAGAAAAAGTATAGAATTATTGATTTTAAAAGAGATAGAAAAGATGATAATGCTGAAGTTTTAAGTATTGAATATGATCCAAATCGTTCCGCTTTTATAGCACTTATAAAGTTTGATGATGGAGAAAAGAGATACGTAATTGCTCCAAAAGGTTTAAAAGTTGGGCAGTCTGTAGTTTCTGGAGATAAAGTAAATCCATCAGTTGGTAATTGTATGCCATTATCAGCAATTCCGTTAGGAACAACCATATGTTGTATAGAATTATCGCCTGGTAAAGGTGCAGTTTTAGCTAGAAGCGCTGGATCATTCGCTCAGCTTATGGCAAGAGATGGAAAGTTTGCTACAATTAAACTTCCATCAGGTGAAACAAGATTAATACTAGTTGGCTGTTATGCAATGGTCGGATCAGTTTCAAATTCTGACCATCAACTTATTGTCTCTGGAAAAGCTGGTAGATCAAGGTGGTTAGGTAGACGACCAAGAACTCGAGCAGTTGTTATGAATCCTGTTGATCATCCAATGGGTGGTGGAGAAGGACGTGCATCAGGTGGACATCCAAGATCTAAAAAAGGTATTCCAGCTAAAGGTTACAGAACAAGAAATAAGAAAAAATTTAGTAACAAATTCATTATTGAAAAAAGAAAATAATTATGCCAAGATCACTAAAAAAGGGACCATTTGTACACAAAAGTTTATTGAAGAAAGTTCAAGTTAATCTTGATTCAAATAAAAAGAGTGTTATTAAGACGTGGTCAAGATCTTCCATGATTATTCCTGATTTCGTAGGGCAAACAATCGCAGTTTATAACGGAAGACAATTTGTACCCGTTTATATAACTGAGAATATGGTTGGACACAAGTTAGGAGAATTTTCACCAACAAGGTCATTTAGAGGCCATGCTGGAGGTAAAAAAGGTAAATAAGTAAATGGGATCAAGAAAAAGAAATAAGGCCACAGAATTAAAAGAGCTTAACAAAAATAGAGTTTTTGCTAAACTAAACAATTGCCCTACCTCCCCAAGAAAAATGAGGTTGGTTGCTGATCAGGTTAGAGGTAAAAAGGTTGATAGAGCTCTTTCTATATTGAAATTTAGCCAAAAACAACCATCTCAAAGACTTGAAAAACTTCTACTCTCAGCTATTAATAATTGGCAACAAAAAAATCCTGATTCTGATATTGAAAAAGAGAATCTTTATATAAAGGAAATTAAAGTTGATAGTGCCGGAATGTTAAAAAGATTAAGACCAGCTCCTCAAGGAAGAGCTCACAGAATAAGAAAAAGATCGAATCATGTGACTTTGGTCTTAGATAATTTAAACCAAACTCAAGAATAATTATGGGACAAAAAACTAACCCTATTGGAAATAGACTTGGAATTATCAGAGGAT
>Ga0115013_10000711_pt1 | contig 19733 bp, 13 predicted proteins | sample SouAtlMetagenome_2_FD_88686 | JGI IMG/M metagenome (GOLD analysis project Ga0115013, IMG submission 88686) | Marine eukaryotic phytoplankton communities from Atlantic Ocean - South Atlantic ANT15 Metagenome | ecosystem: Environmental > Aquatic > Marine > Oceanic | place: South Atlantic Ocean...
ATTATAATATAATCAATTTCAAATTCATCGGCAATTTTGTGAACTCTAAAAATATCGAGCTTGTCTCTTACTTCAAAAAATTGTGGTACATCTTGTAATTCATTCCATGCTTCTAATGAACGGTTGTATTCTTTGGTATTTCCTTGGTCATACCATTCAGCATCTAAATAGGTTTGGTGAATTAGTGCCAATGTTCCCATCAAAGAGCTTGGATATTTTTGCCTGGAGGTTCCTTTATTTAATGAGTAGTGAGCACTGGCTTTACCTTTAAGAATACTTATGTTTTCGCTCTCGTTAGCTAAGGTTACAACAACTCCGCTGCCTCTTGATATTCCGTTATCTTGATGACTTAAAACAACACCAAAACCTGATGAACGGTAGCTTTCAGCCTCGTCATTATCAACACTAAATATACTATTGGCATTTACCTCAGGGTGAATAGCTTCATTCCACCCCGCTCCACTTTTAGTATTACTTTTATATTGTGGGGATGGCTTCCAACTTACTTTTTTAGGCTTTGCAATCCCGTAAGAGGAATTTAGGTCAATAAAAGAGGGATAAATATATTTACCTGTCATGTCATGAACAATTGCACCTTTTGGAATAGAGGTGTCAGCACTAGCACTTAGGATTTTATCATCTTTAATGATAAGCGTTCCATTGTTAATGGTTTCTAGTGGCGAAATGACTAGAGTCGCATTCCTAAAAACATGAGTTGCGTTAAAAGAATTAGCAACCCCATTAATTGGGAAGGTATTTTGAGCTAAGGCATTTAGATTTAAAAATACCGACAAAAAAATTAAAAAAAAGTTTTTCATTTTTAGTTTCAAATTTAGGCAGTTAAATTACAAATTAGAGATTGATTTATTCTAAATCAGATTCAAATATTTAATTTAATAAATTGGTTTGAGTATGTGTGTTTAATTGCAGTTTGATTTAGTATTAAAATTTGTAGTTGAATATTAATATTTAATTAATTTTGTATCGAATATAATTAAAGAAAAAAAATGGACTCATCAAAAGCGAATATAATAAATTGTGTAGCTTTAATATTAATGCCCATTTGGGCGTATGTAACTTATGAAAGCAACTCTGAAAACAACCAATCAGTTACCGCTCTAATTCCAATGTTTATTGGTGTGATATTATTATTTTGTAATAATGGTATAAAAAAACAGAATAAAGTTATTGCTCATATCGCTGTTACACTTACATTATTAGCTTTGATTGGTCTTTTTAAGCCGCTCAGCTCAGCAATAACTGAATCAAGGGGATTGTCAATATTTAGGATTGCGATAATGTTATCAACATGTATCATTTCTATGATAGCATTTATTAATAGCTTTATTCAAGCAAGAAAAAATAAATAATAAATTTTCATTTATAAATTTGATTGAAAAAGCAGTCTTAGTCGCATTAATTACTAAAGAACAAAATGAAATTCAAACCAAAGAGTATTTGGATGAGTTAAAATTTTTAGCTCATACTGCTGGTGCATCAGCTGAAAAATACTTCACCCAAAAACTATCTTTTGCAAACTCCAAAACATTTGTAGGAAAAGGAAAGCTTTTAGAAATTAAAACTTATATTAAAGAACATGAAATTTCTCTTGTTATTTTTGACGATGAGCTAGGTCCTTCTCAATTACGAAACCTAGAGAAAGAGTTGGAATGCAAAATTATGGATAGAAGCAACCTTATTCTTGATATTTTTGCTTCAAGAGCTCGTACAGCTCATTCTCGAACTCAAGTTGAGTTAGCACAGTATCAATACCTTCTTCCAAGACTAACGCGTATGTGGACACACCTTGAAAGACAAAAGGGGGGTATAGGAATGCGTGGTCCTGGTGAAACACAGATTGAAACCGATAGGCGAATTATTCAACAAAAAATAGCTTTACTCAAATCCAAATTAGTTCAAATAGACAAGCAAAAAGCTATTCAAAGAGGTAATCGTGGCGCGTTAGTGCGTGTAGCTTTGGTGGGCTATACTAATGTTGGTAAATCGACAATCATGAATCGCTTATCAAAGTCAGATGTGTTTGCTGAAAATAAACTTTTTGCGACCTTAGATACAACCGTTAGGAAAGTAGTAATTGGTAATTTGCCCTTTCTTTTATCAGACACTGTTGGTTTTATTAGAAAACTCCCACATCAGTTAGTAGAGAGTTTTAAATCTACCCTTGATGAGGTTCGAGAGGCTGATATTCTTTTACATGTAGTTGACATTTCTCATCCTAATTTTAAAGAGCAAATAGATATTGTAAATAAAACTTTAGATGAGATTAATATTTTAGAAAAGCCTATGGTTATGGTATTTAATAAAGTTGATGCTTTTAAGTATGAAAAAAAAGATGAAGATGATTTAACTCCTTCTACTAAAGCTAATATTTCTCTTGATGAATGGAAAAAAACATGGATGGCAAAATCAGGAGATAGTGTATTTATATCCGCTCTTCAAAAAGAAAATTTTGACGCTTTTAGAGATTTGCTATATGAAACAGCTAAAGAAGTTCACGCTAAGCGATTTCCTTACAACAGTTTTTTATACTAGACTTTCAACCTCTTTGGTAGTTTTACCCACACTAAATTATAGGAATGTTCAATCCATTCACATATTTGATTTAAAGGAAGTTGGTCAATAATAATTGTATTCCAATGTTTTTTATTTGAATGATAGCCAGGTATGACTTGCCAATATTCCTCTCTTAATTCTATTGCTTTTTCTGGTTCACATTTTAGATTTATCCTCAAAGGATCTTTTTCTAAAGAAAATAAAGCAAACATTTTATTGTGAACTTTGAAAACTAAAGTGCTTTCATCAAATGGAAAACTTTCACTGACAAAATTTTTAGATAAACAATACTTCCTAAGTTCTTCAATCATAATATTGAATATAAAGTTGGGCGACTCGGACTTGCGTCGTTATCAAAAGGAGCAAAAGTGAGGTTAAGCAAGTAGTTGCCGTCCTTTATTTCTGATGAAACATATATAAGTTCGGTAATACTACAGTCGAATCGTGTGTTTTTTGGAAAGTCCCAAAAAGCATGATGAGCAGCTAATGCTCCTCCGTCTACTTCTTTGTCAATAGACGGCAAATCAATTAGTAAGTGTTTTACGCCTTTTTCTTTCAAATATTTTGCGGCTTCTTGTTGAAGAAATGGGGGATTAGTATTAGAGTAGTGCTTGCTGAGTTTCTCTGCCGAATTAGGTAATGTTCTGATTATTATTGCTTCACATTTTTCATCAAAATTTTCTTCGATAGACTCTTTTGTAATTATACTGTCTCCTTCCAAAACTATTGGTTCAACGCTTATTAATTGTGATAGAAAAAAGAATTTTTTAACGCTATCGTTGATAGACTCCTTGTCTATAGAAATATGCCCAACGCACTCTGTATGTGTGCCATGTCCGTGAGGGTTAAAATAAATATTAAAAAAGTTGACAGAGCCACCTCTTTTCACTTCTCCTATCCAGTCGCCTATTTCTACGGCTTCTATTTTAATTGGTGGCACATACCATGCACTGGGGTTATCGGTTCCATTTTTGAGAGGGATGGAAATATCAATGGGTTTAGATAAATCAACTTTGAATTCTTTATTTTTATGTGTAATGTGAGCAATCATGCTCTAAAAGTATTTAATTTCTTTGAAAATAGACTAAATTTTTGTCAATTAAATAATATCAATTCTTTATGGCTTCATTTTTCATCTAAATCGTCAAAAATCGTCAAAAATCGTTAAAAAAAGCAAAAAAATGACAAAAAATCATTGATTTTTGATTAAAAATGAGCGAAAACAGAAAATTATTATTAGCTGATAGCTTATTTTTGAAAAATGAGTAAAAATGAGTAAAAATGAGTAAAAATGAACAAAAATGATTCAAAACGATTAAAAAATGATTGAAAATGCTATTTTTTTGATTATTTCTGTTATTCTGTGTAAAATAAGTCTGATGAAAGCCAATCTGCTATTAATTTACCCTTTTTAGATAAAGTATATATCTCTTCATATTTGATAATTTCACCAGTAAAAAGCCATTTTTCTATAGAAAAACAGAAAAAATCAACCAAAAATGGCGAAAAGCGTGATTTTATATAATTAAAATTCACTCCATTTTTTGTTCTCAATGCTGTAAGTATATACTCATTGTATCGTTGAACTTCAGATAATTCTTCAAACTCTAAAGGTAATTTTTGTTTTTGTAGACTTTTAATATACTTACCATTATTAGATACATTCCACAGTCTACGATTACCATCAAATGAGTGTGCCGATGGCCCAAGTCCCAAGTAAATATCATCAGTCCAGTAACTACCATTGTGTTTTGCCTCAAATCCTTTTTTAGCAAAATTTGATATCTCGTACTGCTCTAATCCATTTTCAGGCATGAAGTTCATTAGCATCTCAAATTGCGTTTTACTCTTTGGCTCATCTAATTTTTTTTGCTTCCCTGTTTTAATAGCATGAAATAATGGTGTTTTTTCTTCGACTGTCAGACCGTAAGCTGATAGATGCGGAATATTAAAGTTAATGACATGTTGCATATTCTCGATCCACATATCATTATTTAGGGTTGGAGTTCCATAAATTAAATCTATTGTAAGGTTTTCCCAGCCTGCATCTTGCACATTTTTAATACTTGCCTTTGCTTGCTCTACGTTATGGGCTCTGTTCATATATTCCAAATCCGCTTTTTGAAAAGATTGGATACCAATGCTAAATCTATTTATTGGTGTTTTGGATATAGCTTTTATTTTTTCCAAAGTCAAATCATCGGGATTTGCTTCAATAGTAATTTCACTTACATCAGATAGGTCAAATTGATTACTTAAATGGTCAAACAATTTATTGATTTCGTCAGAAGAAAGGATACTAGGTGTTCCGCCTCCAAAATAAATAGTCCGTATCTTAGTACCCTCCAAAAAAGGAGTTCTTATTTTCATTTCAGACACTATAGCGTCCAATAGGTCGTCCTTATTTTTTAAGGAAGTCGAAAAATGAAAATCGCAATAATGACATTGCTGTTTACAAAACGGAATATGAATATAGACACCACTCATACTACAAAAGTAGTTAAGAAATTTGGCAATAGAGCAACTAAATCATTTTCTCTAATACTGTATTTTTGTATTGCATTACCTTTATTAATTTCGTGTCAAACTAAAACTAATTCAACAAAACCTATGGATCACAAATATTTCGAAAATCTAACACCAGAAGAAAGAAGAGTCATAGTTGATAAAGGGACGGAAGCTCCATTTACAGGGGAATACGATAATTTTTATGAAGCAGGTGTATTTGTTTGTCGAGCTTGTGGAAATCATTTATATGATTCTTCATCCAAGTTTGATGCGGGTTGTGGTTGGCCTGCTTTTGATAAAGTTAAGGATGGTGCCATAAATAAATACTCAGATTTTCATTTAGGATATGAACGTACGGAAATTACTTGTGCAAAATGTGAAGGTCATCTTGGTCATGTATTTTTTGGAGAGAAACTGACACCTGAAAACACACGTCATTGTGTCAATAGCATAAGCATCCGATTTATAGCTAATGATTCTCTCAAATAGGCCACTTTTGCAGCAGGTTGTTTTTGGGGTGTAGAAGAATTGTTTAGATTACTAAAAGGTGTTTATTCAACTGACGTTGGTTATATAGGAGGTGATACTAAAAACCCTACTTACAAGGAAGTGCGCTATGAAAACACTAATCACGCCTAAGCGGTTGAAGTTCTTTATGACCCTAACCAAGTATCATTTGAGGAGTTAATTAATATTTTTTGGGAAAATCATAACCCAACAACTTTAAACAGACAAGGACCTGATGTGGGAACTCAATATCGTTCTGCGGTATTTTATCACGATGATGAGCAAAAAGATATAGCTATTAAAACGATGAAAGCTTTGGATAATTCGGATAAGTTTAAAAACCCTGTAGTGACTCAAATTGTTCCTTCTGAAATATTTTATAGAGCCGAAGAGTACCATCAAGAGTATCTCTTCAAAGGCGGGAAAGGTAGTTGTAGGAATTAATTTCTGTGGAGAGATATACAAAAGACAGTTCCCTCTGGGCTGGATGATTTCACAAAAAGTTTTCCTAAGTGATATTCTTCGATTATTCGTTTAGATAGCGACAAGCCTAAGCCCCATCCTCTTTTTTTAGTGGTAAAACCTGGTTCGAAAATACGTTTGAAATTATTTTTTGAAAGGCCCTTGCCATTGTCTTTAATTTCGATAGTTAAAAATTCTACTTTTGATTGAATGGTAATTGTGATTTTACCTTTTCCGTTCATGGCATCAGCTGCATTTTTGCAAATGTTCTCAATTACCCATTCAAACAGGGTGGCGTTAATTGGGGCATTAGCGTTATTACATTGATTATCTAAAGTAATATCGACGTTTGATGAAAGTCTATTCTGTAAATAATTAACGGTACTTGATAAAATATCGTAGATGTTTAAATTATCTAAGCTTGGTTTTGATCCAACTTTTGAGAAGCGTTCAGTGATCGTTTCTAATCGAACGACATCCTTATTTATTTCCTCACTTATTTCGGACATACCTTCCTTGTTTTTTAATATTTCAACCCAAGCCATTAGAGAGGATAGAGGAGTACCTATTTGGTGAGCAGTTTCTTTTGCCATACCTGCCCAGACTAAATTTTGTTCTGATTTTCTTGAACGGTTAAATGCTAAATATGCAATTAATATGAAAAAGAAAATGACGACCAATTGAAGGAAAGGGTAAAAACGAAGCTGAGAAAGTATATATGAATCTTTATAATATAGATACTGAGTCAGTATAACTTTCCCATTCATGGTTGCTTCTATTTTAATGGGTTCATGTTGTTCGCTCATTATCTCTAATTGTTTTTTGAGATACGCATCACGAAATTTCCTATCAGGTAGATTTCTATCACCTATTATTTCACCAACTTCATTAGTAAGGATTATAGGAATAGTAGTATTTTCTTGCATTATCCTACTTGCTAGAATATTATTTGTGGGACCCATGCCTGAGTTTACTAACTGATAGGTTGCTTCTGCCCAGAGCTCTATTTTCTTACGTTCTTCTTTGTCTAGTTCACTTACTAAATTATTAGTATAGCTTAAAGAAACTAAAGCTATAATACTTGCAAAGATTACAAGAAGAATTTTCCAATTCTTTTTCTTACTATATATGTTTATTCTTCCCATTCAATGATACTGTCGTAGTCAGGCAGATCTTCAATTTGCTGTTCGAATGGTTTGTCACCAAACTCACTTTTTATAACATCTTTTAACTTTTTCTTTTCTTTTTTGAAGCCCTCGTCAAGTGATTCTCTAAGTTTTAGTGTATTGTAAGAAATATCTGGGTTGTCAACAGACCCTTTCATTTTTAGGAAAAGGGTCATGCCTTTAATTCCATCGTCTTCAACCACACCAAATTCTGAAACTTTCTTTTTGTGTTTTCTTTTGAATTTATTACCCAAAATTTCGTTCAACAAAATCTTAAATTCATAGTTCATTTCATTATCAAATGTATGACTTCCTGAGCCTGCCATATCTAATGCTGAGGAATAAATTTCCATAAATGGAATTTCAATTTTGTTGTTTTTTATCTCAATTTGGTTCTCTAAAGTAGAAAATTTTATTCGTTTGAGTTCATTTACACTGATATAGTCGGACATTTCCATGAGAGGTTCAAACTCTAATAGTTCACCGTTATTTATATTAACATCAATAAAAGAATACAAGTTCTCGCCAATAGGGTTGAAGTATTTATCCCATTCATTTCGCAAGTAAATCTCTGAGTTTATTTTACCTTTTAAGTGTTTATGCCTCATGGTGCTTTGTCCGAAATTATGAAACTCATAAAAAAGCTGTCGGACATTAATGTTATCTAGTGTGCTTGTACTAATTAGCCTCATCTTCCCATCCCTTAATTGCTCAAATGTTAGGTTAGAAGTGATTTTTCCTGACATGGTTTCAAGCTCAATATTATTGACGTTTAGTTTTTTATCTTTATACTTAATATCGCTGTGAAAATTCCGCATATGAAAACGGTCATAGGTAAAATCATCTATGTTGAATTTCACATTAGCTATAATGTCGTCTGGTAGTTGAACGGCTTTTGCTTCGATTGAGTTGTTTTCAGAGGTGCTATCGCTTGGTATTAATTCGTCAAATATCATCCACTTAGAGTTAAATTCACCGGCAATTTTCAAGGGTGAATTTTTTAAGAACAGATAAGAGAATACATTTTCAATAGCACCAATAAAATTAAACTTACTCTCATTGGCTAGCGTACCTTCCAAACTTTTAATATCTAAATGGTCATCAACAACTTTTAATTTTACATTTGAGTTAGAGAGTTTTGGACTCAGTTCATCAATAGCGAGACTAAAGTTTTCAATTGATATGTCTGCGTACTTTTTAGCCATTGCAATATCGTAGTCAATATTATTTTTCACTCCTAAATTTCCGTAGTACGAAACTTTATAAGTGACATTTCCGTCAATTGATTTTAGGCCTGATTTGTAGCCCCATTTTTCAAGTTCAGACAGCTTGATTTGTGAAGAGATATTAGTTTTAATTTTAGGATTTTCTAGCCCGTTTATGTTGGCATTTGCTAAAATAAGTTCATTGTTGGCGATGAACTGAATATCATTCAAATCTATCTGAATGGTTTCATCTGATCTTTTAGCCCCATTGGTGTAATTCCCATTTAATGATAATTGTTGCAAATCAAATGAAATATCATCACTTTTCACTGTTCCATTTTTTAGTTTAAAGTCAACATCAAGTGCAGCCTTTTTTTGTTGGTCGTTTACAAATTTGAGATTGAACGAACTTTTTCCCGAAACATCAAAATTTTCAAGAGAAGTTAAATAGTCTTTAGGTAAAATATCTAATACAGAAACGATTTCAACCTCTTTAGCTATTACATTAACTTTTAAAGTTTCCTTTGTTTGTTTTACATTTAAATTAAAAAGAATATCTCTAATGATTAAGTCAGTAGTAACGTTCAAGCTAAATGAGTCAATTGACATTTCAGCATTTAAATTGATATTTTCATTTGGGATATGATTGATATTGTTTAACGATAATCTTTTATTTAATAGTTGAGCATCAATATAAATAAATGTATTGTTTTCTTCAATATTTAATTTCAGTAGGGTTTCTTTGTTTATAAACTCACTTGCCAAGCCATCATCTACATATTTTATTTTAATATTGTAAAGTGCAATATTTTCCAGCCCAAAGTCTACACTTTCAGACTCAACAGTATCGCTTTTAATATTCCATATTTCATAGTTTGGAAATCTATCTCTATAATAAATTGATATATACCCATTGGCTAGTGAAATTTCTTGAATAGTATAAATTTTTTTGTAAAGATCTAGAGCGTTGAATTTTATATTTACCTCATCCATTATACAAAGTGTATCTTCTTGGAAGGCGTCCATCATCATGAATTTGTCAAACTTAACACTTACGTATGGGAAATTTTTGAAAGCAGAAAATGTAATATCACCTACTGAAATTTCAGATTTTAATTGTTTATTAATTTCTTCAATTACGATTTGTTCTAGATTATCTTGTTTTTGATAAATTAAAGTTACAGAAGCTACGAAGACAAGTATGCTCAAGAGTATAAGGAACAGAATAATTCGCTTTAGAATTCGCATAATTTTTTAACGGCTATAATTCAAAATTTAGTATTTGATTTATATCATCTTTAGCATAGATATTTCTTTTTCTGATAAAAATCTATGGCGACCTCTAGGAATATCCTTTTTGGTCAGACCAGCAAAATATACTCTGTCTAACTTAACAATTTTATAGCCAAGATTTTTAAAAACATTTTTTATTGTACTATTTTTACCGATGTGTACTTCTAATCCAACTTCTTTTTTTGGCGAGTTTTGAATGTATGAAATAGCCTCTATGTCTACTTTATAACCTTCGACCATTACGCCGCTAATGATTTTCTGCATATCCGATGACTTTAGGTTTTTATTTAAAGTTACATGAAAGATTTTCTTTATACGTTTTCTTGGATTAGTTAGCTTTTTAGAAAGCTCACCATCATTTGTAAAGAGGAGTAGTCCTGATGTTTGTTTGTCTAGTCTACCAACAGGATAAATACGCTCTTTGCATGATTTTTCGATTAATTGAAATACATTTTTTTTTCTAGGATCATTAGTTAACGTTAAAAAGTCTTTTGGCTTGTTGAGCAACAGGTATCTTTTCGTTTCTGAATTTAAAGTTTCATTATTGAATTTTACGTTATCGGATTCAAAAACTCTAAAGCCCATTTCAATTATAATTTTACCATTCACTTCAACTAAGCCAGCTTTTATTAAATCATCTGCTTCACGTCTTGAACTTATACCCGAATGTGCAATAAATTGATTTAGTCTCATGCCCGCTTTTGTATTCTTAACGGCTTGTTTTGTTATTCTCTTTTTGAAAGAATTATTGAAAGGTTTTGGTCTTGATTTTTTGAAATCACTAATGCGAGAAGAGGACTCAGACGAACTGTACTTTCCATTGGAAATATTAGACTTTCTTCCCTTGTTCGCTGACCTATCAACACTTTTATTTATTCGCTTTGCCATCTATCTCTTTTTTTACAAATGTACTAAATACACCTATTTAAAAGGTGTTTTCTGTGTGTTCTATCTTTTTGCCCAGCTAGTGTGCTTCATTTATATTGGAGTTTTATTTTTTCACCAACCTCCAAGCAAATATTTTCCCCAAGTTTTAGAGCTAAATTATTATCGATATGCCCAGCAGGAAAATTAAAACAAACTGGATAATCATAGTCTGAAACGGCGTCTAAAATAATTTGTTCAGCCGTTTTACCAAAAGGGATATTATTATCATTCATTTTTGCCATGCTACCAACAATTAAACCCTTTAAAAAGGCGAGTTTTCCGCTTCTTTTGAGGCTCATCATCATTCTATCAATGTGATAGAGGTATTCATCTAAATCTTCAATAAAAAGGATTTTACCATATGTATTTATATCTGACGGCGTTCCAATTAAGCTATAAAGAATAGAAAGATTTCCGCCTATAATTTGCCCATTACCTACACCATTTCTGTTGAGAGGATGACTATTACAATTTATATCGGTATTTTCCCCAAATAGTGCTTTTTTGAGGCTTTCAACTGAGGCAGAGGTATTAGATTTAAAGCTTATTGGCATGGTGCTGTGTAAAGTCGGGATATTCAAATTATGAAGATGAGAATGAATAACAGTCACATCACTAAAGCCTGCTATCCATTTTGGTTTTTCTGCAAAAATGGTAAAATCTATATGGTCTATAATTCGTACACTTCCATAGCCACCTCTTGCACATAATATGGCTTTAATTTCCGAATTATTTAGCATTTGTTGTACATCCTCAATACGTTCCTTGTCGTTTCCAGCGTATTGGCAATCACTATTGTAAATATTTTGACCTAAAACGGGGACCAATCCCCACTTTTCAATTAGTTCAACAGAATATTTTAGTTCCTCACTATTGATTTTTCTTGCAGTTGAAATAATACCTATTTTATCTCCTTTTTTAAGTTTTTGAATAGTCTTTTTATATCCTTCTTTAACCGTCATTAAAGTCTTTATTCTTTTAATATCTTTGCGAAGATATATTTTTAAATTTTTCATGACAAAAAAACGCTACACCGTTACTTCAGCATTGCCATATGCCAATGGACCTATACACATTGGTCATATTGCTGGTGCATATCTTCCTGCCGATATTTATGTCAGGTACAGAAGATCCAAACAACAAGATGTAGTGTTTATTTGTGGTTCTGACGAACACGGTGCTGCCATTACACTTCGGGCCAAAAAAGAAGGGGTAGAGCCACAAGAAATTGTTGACAGATACCATAACTTAAATAAAAAGTCCTTTACCGATTTTGGTATTGATTTTGATATTTATCATAGAACTTCTGACCCTTTACATCATAAAACTTCTCAAGAATTTTTTAGTGAACTAAACAGAAAAGGGGTATTTACTCAGAATACTTCGGAACAATTTTATGACGAAGAACATTCGCAATTTTTGGCTGATCGATACATTACTGGTGCGTGTCCAAAATGCGGATATGATTCAGCCTATGGCGACCAATGTGAAAAATGTGGTTCGGCTCTTAGTCCTTCGGAGTTATTAAATCCAAAATCCACCCTGAGTGGCAATGAGCCCGTTAAGAAAGAGACAAAACATTGGTATTTACCAATGCAAGACCATGCCGATTGGTTAAAAAATTGGATTGAAAACGGGAATCTTGATGGAAAAAAACAGCATGACCCAAGTAAATGGCGTTCTCAAGTAATAGGTCAATGTAAATCTTGGATTGACGGCGGGCTCAGAGAGAGAGCAATGACTAGAGATTTGGATTGGGGTGTGAAAGTGCCCATTGAAGGTGAAGACGGAAAAGTCTTGTATGTGTGGCTTGATGCACCAATTGGCTATATCTCAGCTACCAAACAATGGGCTAAAGATAAAGGCAAAGAGTGGGTAGATTACTGGAAAAATGATGCTGAATTGATTCACTTTATTGGAAAAGATAATATTGTTTTTCATGCTATTATTTTTCCAATATTACTTAAGATGCATGGTGGTTTTGTATTGCCTAAAAACGTGCCCGCCAATGAGTTTTTAAAACTTGAAGGACAGAAGCTATCAACCTCAAGGAATTGGGCGATTTGGCTACATGAGTATTTAAAGGATTTTGAGGGTCAGCAAGATGTTTTGAGATATGTTCTGTGTTCTACAGCTCCTGAGTCAAAAGATACTGACTTTACATGGTTAGACTTTCAGACTAGAAATAATAGTGAGTTAGTGAGTATCTTTGGTAATTTCATTAACAGGGTTGTTGTATTAACCAATAAATATTGGGAAGGGAAAGTGCCTGAAAGGCATGAAATCGATAGCCATGATTATTCAATTTTGGATGACATGAATACATTCCCTGAAAAAATTGGGAAACTCATTGAGCAATACAAATTGAGAGAAGCTTTAACTGAGCTTATGAATTTAGCACGTTTAGGAAACAAATACTTAGCGGATACCGAGCCTTGGAAATTGAAAAAAATTGATGAAAAACGAGCAGAAACAATTTTAAATATTTCTTTACAAATAGCTAATCATTTAATGGTTTTATCAGAACCCTTTTTGCCCTTTACCTCTCAAAAATTGCAGCAAATACTTAATGTTCCAATGTCTTATTGGGATGAAATCAAACCTATTGACGCAGATCACTATATTGGGAGAGCAAGTTTGTTATTCTCAAAAATTGAGGATGAACAAATAGAACAACAAATTGCTAAGCTCGGCAATCAATAATTTAAATTATGAAAAAAATATTTCTACTTTATCTTATTTTAATATCCCAACTAATTTTTGCACAATGTGATGGAAGGTATCAAGATGAAATATTTTCTAATATTTCTAAAACAACAGTCGAGTACACAGATGTTTATGACTGGTCATCGTTTGACTCTGGTTTGGATATGGATATTTATCAAGCTGAGGGTGATATTGTAACAAATCGACCATTGATTGTTTTTGCTCATGGAGGGGTTTACGTAGCGGGTAATAAAAATAACCCTGCAATGATTAGTTTGTGTGAAGCCTTTGCTAAACGCGGTTATGTAACTGCTTCAATTCAGTACAGATTAACATCCTCTTTAAATTTGATCCTTCCTAATGCTTCGGAAATATTTACTCAAACAGTAGTTAACTCTATTTCTGATATGAAAGCTGCTGTTAGATTTTTCAGAAAAGATTTTTCAGAGAATGGAAATACTTATGGTATTAATCCTGAGCAGATTTTTGTCGGCGGCTATTCGGCAGGAGCAGTAACCGCAGTTCATTTATCAGCAGTCGACAGTGATGATATTCCAGATGATCTTCTAGAATTCTATGATAACGCTGGGGGTATTGAAGGAAATAGTGGTAATGAAGGGTATTCTTCGGATGTTATTGGAGCAATAAGTCTAGCAGGAGCCATTCAGTCCGTAGCATTTTTTGATGCTGACGATAAGCCAATAGTTAGTTTACACGCTTCGGATGACAATACAGTAAGTTATGAATGTGATAATCCATTAGGTAATGATGCTTTACCAGTTTTATGTGGTTCAGGTGAAATACATTCAACACTTGAATCATTGGGTGTTCAAAATGATTTATACACCTTTAACTCTGGAGGACATTCTATTCCAATCACTAGTATTTCTCAAACCGCAGCACCATTTATAAGCGATTTTCTGTATAATATTATTTGTGAACAAGTTTCAATTAATGATATTTCAGTTTCAACTAAAACAAATATTTATCCTAGTCCAGTAATTACAATGCTAAATATTGACAACCATATCGGAGGTGATAAAATATTGATTTTTGATAACTTTGGAAGAAAAGTAATCGAGTCAAAAATAAGAGGCCTTAATTCAAAAATACCTGTAAGCAATTTAAAAAATGGATTGTATCATCTGCAGATTTTCAATCAGTCGGGGCTGTTAAGTAATAATAGATTTGTAAAAACGAACTTCAATTAAGTTTAAAAACAATAATTGAAATGTATAAAACATATTATTATATTTCAATATAAAATGTTTCTTGAGTCTTAGATAAATAAGAAAAAACTGTTGTAAAGATAGCGTAGCCTACCTTAAAAAAGAGGATATTATTTATAAGAGTTAGGTTTTATTTTAAAATGGTATTGATAATCCAATAAACTTAGTAAATTGATAGAACTTTGCTGAATTCAGTTCTAAGATTCTAATCAAACGAATGCCATCTTCAACAAGAATGTGTTTATTTCTTTTGTACTTATAAGAATTAATGGTCAAAAGATTGTTAATTTTTGTATCTTGCATTGCAAAATTTTAGATAATCTAAAACTTAAATATTTTGAAAATATCAGATAAGGCAAAGATTATAGCTTTTCTTCTTGCTAATTTTTTCATGGCAATTCAGCTAAATGCCCAATGTACTGTAAATGTAATTCAGGATGATGAATGTAATAATAATGGAATTTTAGAGATTATTCCTGACCCTAGTTTTTCATCCCCTTTCTCTCTAGAAATAGACTTTCCTAATGGGTCTATTTATACTACAGTTTTTAATACAGATACTTTTTTGCTAACAGGGTTAGATGGTGCTGATGGCGGAAACTATGATGTATCGATTATTTCTGGAGCCGATACTTGTAATGTGCAAGAATCAATCTCTGAGTCAATACTAAACGTTAATGTATTTAGTCCTGTTACCAATGGATACAACATAAGTTGTAATGGTAACTGTGATGGTGAGGTACAAGTTAATATTTTCCTTACAACTGAATCATATACTATTGAGTTCTATCAAGATTCAGTATTTGGAGCTCCTTTTTATTCAATTGCAAATAATAGTGCTAGTCAAACGGGTCTTTGTGCTGGAGAATATTTTATTTTATTCAGATCTTCTACAGGATGCGAGACTGTTCGTCCATTAACTTTAAGAGAGCCTGACAGTTTACATGTTGATGAAACTATAAGCAATGTTCTATGTAATTCTCAGTTTATTGGAGATATTCAAATTGATGTCAGTGGTGGTGTAGGTTTAGTACTCAACAATAATACGGGTAACGTAATTGATACTTTAGATTATACATTTTCTTGGACTGGCCCAAATGGATTTATTTCTTCAAGTGAGGACATTACTTCATTAGAAGGCGGAGATTATCTGCTACAGATTTCTGATAACAATAACTGTTTTTACAATGATGAATACACCGTTTTAGATACTATATTGCCTATTCAGCTCACAGAAGTTAGTTCAGACTCAGTTGATTGTTATGGTGACAACACGGGAAGCTTAGAAGTTATAGCTACAGGTGGAACTGGCAATTTTGAGTATAGAATTGATTTATCACCTTGGCAATTATCACCCGTATTTGATAATTTATCAGCAGGTACTTATTCCGTTGATACTAGAGATACAAATGGGTGTATTGCTTCTCTCTCAATTGAAATATTTGAATATTCACAACTTAGTATTGATATTCTTACACTTGATACAATTTTCTGTAAAGACTCTTTAGCTTTGTTAGAAATGGACGGGGTAGGTGGATTACTTCCATATGAATTTAATCTAAATGGTGTAATTCAAAATAATGGCGTTTATGATAACCTTACTGAAGGAAATTATAATTTAAGTCTTAATGATGCAAAAGCTTGTCAATTTGACACAATCATTTCTGTTGAAGACATTCCATTTTTATCAGCGTTAACAACATACACATCCTTGTCGTGCTTTAACGCTGCAGATGGTAATATTTCTATTGCTGCTTCTGCTGGTTCTAGTCCATATACTTTCTCGGTTGACACCTTAGTGCCATCCTTTACATCATCTGATTCAAATTATTATTCAAACTTGACTGTTGGTTCCTATACTGTTTCAGTAATTGATGCAAATAACTGTCCATTCAGCTCGATAATTCAAATTACTGAGCCAGCTCAGTTAATTTTATCAGTTCAATCTACTACGAATCCAACCTGCTTTGGATTATCTGATGGTTCAATATCATTGAATGCTAATGGTGGTCAAGGAAACTTGGTGTACACGTGGACTAAAAACAGTTCTACTATTGCAGGGGCTACTAATTCCCAAACAAATATAGGCGCTGGAGATTACACAGTATTTACTACTGATACCGCTGGTTGCTCATCTTCAATATTACCAATTAACATTTCTCAGCCTAGTACACTTGTATTAAACACAGACTCTTCTTCAAATCCAAATTGTTTTGAAGGTTCTGATGGATTTATTGCTGTAAGTGGTGATGGAGGAACATTACCATATAACTTCACTTGGCTAGGTTCTTCAACTAGTACTGATAATTATATAAATAATTTGGAAGAAGGTTTTTATCAAGTAATAATTTCAGATTTTAAAAACTGTTCTGACACTTTAGATTTTACACTGACTCACCCTCCTCAAATGTCGTTTAGTACAAACGTTATTGATGTTAATTGTTTTGGTGAATCAACAGGTCAAATTTCTGTTGATGTGTCAGGCGGTACTTCTCCTTATTACTTTACTCATGAACCAGGATTAAATGGTGTTACCAGTTCATCGGCATTTAATAATTTTACAGTTAATCAACTGCCTAATGGTACATATACCATAACCGCAATTGACGATAATTCTTGTTTGTTTGTCGATTCTTTAGTTGTTCAACAAAATTCAGAAATAACAGCTACGTTTTCAGATATTATTTCAGAAACATGTAGTAACTCTAATGGTGCAGCTACAGTAAATCCTTCTGGTGGTCAAGCTGGATATGCTTTTGAATGGTTATCTTCAGGTCAATTGACTTCAACAGCAACGTCTTTACCTTCTGGAAATACACAAGTAAAAATAACTGATCAATTAACGTGTGAGAAAACACTTAATGTATTTATTCCAAAAATAACTGATGTAGAAATTCAATCTGTTTCAGTTACGGATAACTTATGCTTTGGTGGTAGTGATGGTGAATTAGAAATAAATGTTAGCGGTGATGCTTTACCATTTACATTTACACTCTCTGGTATTACTGGAAATTTAGTTTCCTCTGATACAATTACAATCATTGATAATCTACCTGCTGGCACTTATACATTATCAGTAGTTGACACAACCTCTTGTATTAATACATGGGCCCAACCTATTGTAATTGATGAAAATCCAGCAGTCTCGGTTTCTGTGAATTCATCAACTTCAACATCAATGCTTTCATGTAATGGAGATGATAATGGTAAAATCTTCTTAGATATATTAGGTGGCAATCCTTTTCCGGGGAACTATTATTGGTTATTTGTTAATGACCCAGGCTTTTCTCAGCAAATCACGGTTGATTCAATAACCGGTCTTTCGGCTGGTGTATACAATCTATCTGTACAAGATGCAAATGGATGTACTGCTCAAACTTCTTACGAAATTTTTGAGCCAGCTGCTCTTTCAGTATCTCATATAGTCACAAGTACACTTTGTAATTCTTCATCTGATGGCGAAGTATTAGTTATTGCCAATGGAGGAACGCCTGGCTATACAATTTCTTCACTTCCTTCTTCTGTTACAGTTACTGTTGTTTCAGCGGACACTTTTTTATTAACTGGACTTTCAGAAGGGATGTATTTTTACGATTTAGAAGATTCAAATGGGTGTGAATTATTAAATAATTCTTTTTATGTTGGTGAGCCTACAGAAGTAGAAATTACTGGAGTTTCATCTACACAAGAAAGTTGTCTTGGATGGGACGCTACTGCTAATGTTAGTATTACAGGTGGTTTAGGTTCTTATACAATACTTTGGACATATGATGAAGCATATCAGTTGCCACTACTTTTACAAGATGGTAGTTTGAACCCAACATCGCAAAGTCCAAATCCACAAAATTTATCAGCGGGTATAGTTTACGTTCATGTTTGGGATATAAATTCGTGCTATGCAATGGATAGTATATTGATTTCTCAAACAAACTCTCCAAGTTTGGTTCTCATTGGCACACTAAATAATTTATGCTATGGCGATAGTGATGGCCAAATTTCATTGAATGCTACTGGTGGCACACCATTTTATGAATTCTCAATTAATGGAGGAGTGAGTTGGCAAAATTTATCAACCTTCCAAGACTTATCTGGAGGGACTTACAACGCTACTGTAAGAGATTCATTAGGATGTACCGACGAATTAGAAAATATTGAAATATTAACACCGGATCCAATCAGTGTTTCTGTCAGCTCTGAAGATGTAAGTTGTACGTCAGCATCTGATGGTAGTGCTTCTGTAGTCACTGTTTCTGGTGGAACTGTCAGTTCAGGAGCATATGGCTTTAGCTGGCAGAATAGTCAAGGTATAAATCTATGGCCTGCAAACCTTTCAGCAGTAAACGCTAATGTTAGTGGTTTATTACCAGGATCATATCAATTGGAGGTTGAAGACGACAATGGATGTACAATAATCTATTCACCAGTCAATATAGGTGAGCCATCGCCTGTAACCCTTGACTTATCAATCTTATCTGACTATAACGGTGTCGATATCTCTTGCTTTGGATATTCTGATGCAGTTGTTTTAGCAAATGCAGGTGGAGGAACTGGACTATATACGTTTGAATGGTTTAATTCTACTAATCCAAACGATATTAGAACCTTTACATCTGCGTCATTTGATACTTTGTCTTTTGTCCCACAAGATGTTTATTCGGTAACGGTTACTGATGATAGAGGATGTATAGCTGAGGATAATATTGTAGTAAATCAACCAGAGCAAATTATTGTTGACTTTGAAAATATTACGAACATACGATGTGAAGGCAATAATGATGGTCAAGCTACTGCAATATATACTGGTGGTCTTGGATTTGGCAACTATGCTGTGAGTTGGTTTGATAGTGATAATAATGTTATTTCGTTAATAGCACAAGCATCTAATTTAAGTTTTGGAGATTACAGTGCAACTTATACTGACAATAACGGTTGTGTAGGAACTGGCTTAATTAGTATAGATTATTCAGAACTATTTTCGATTAATAATTCTGAGGATACCACTTCAGTTAGTTGCTTAGGCGATATAGACGGAACATTTAATTTTAATATTTCAGGAGGCTGGTTACCTTATACTTATGATTGGAATGATCCTTTGAATCAGCAATCAGCTACAGTAGTTGGTTTAGCACCTGGACATTGGTATACTAACATCATTA
>Ga0115013_10000712_pt1 | contig 19702 bp, 16 predicted proteins | sample SouAtlMetagenome_2_FD_88686 | JGI IMG/M metagenome (GOLD analysis project Ga0115013, IMG submission 88686) | Marine eukaryotic phytoplankton communities from Atlantic Ocean - South Atlantic ANT15 Metagenome | ecosystem: Environmental > Aquatic > Marine > Oceanic | place: South Atlantic Ocean...
GAAGCCGCTTGCGCTGTAGGCTCGGTGGTTATTGAGGAAATTACCACAAACTGGGATACGGTGAAAACTGACATCCCTGTTAAGCAATAGCGAACTGTAAATGTTCGCTAACTTGTGACAGCGGGCTCCCGCTGTCACTGATGCATTTCTAGAGACTTACTCAACAAGACTTTCTTGAGTTCTAAGGCAACATTGCGTTGATCGACAGGTTTACACAAAAACGCCGACATCCCCGCCTCTTTACACGCTTTTCTGTCTTCTTCTGACGTATTGGCCGTTACTGCTACAATACTACCTTGGCTGTGCATCAACCCTTCTTCATGTATGACTTTAGTGGCTGATATGCCATCGAGCACTGGCATTGCACAATCCATGAAAATAAGATCGTAGTCCTTTTCTCTGGCTTTTTGTATCGCCACTTCACCATCTTCAGCTTCATCGGCAATGAAATTGTATTTTTCCAACATGGAGGCAAGCACGATGCGGTTAATATCATTATCGTCCACCACCAGAATAGACAAAGGGATAGTGAGTAAACTTGATGATAGAGCATCGGAGTGTTCAAGCAGGCCTTGTTTAACATCAGTAAGGGTCACAGGAAGGACAATATCAAAGCTAGTGCCTACATTCATTTCAGAACGAAGCTCTATCTCGCCATCCATTTTCTCAACTAACTGCTTTACGATAGAAAGCCCTAAACCTGTTCCACTGCCCTTAATGGCCGATTGCTTTTGCCCTTGTATGAAAGGCGTGAATAACGAACCTTTAGTTGCCTCATCCATTCCCTCACCAGTGTCTTCGATGGAAATAAGCAAGTTAGGCACATTGAACGCTTCTCTTAGCGTTAATTGTATGGAAATGTGCCCTCGTGAAGTAAACTTAATGGCGTTGCTCAATAATCTGGAAATGATCTGCCCTATTCGATTGGCATCACCATTTATATAGGTATTCTCAGGGAACGACAGCACCGCAAATAAACGAAGGCCTTTTTCTTTGCACAAGGGTTTAAATACATCAATCAGCTCTTCTGCCATTGCCCGCACGCAGAAGTCATTTTTTTTCAGTACAAGTTCACCACTGGAAATTTCGGTGTAGTCTAAAACATCGTCTATAAGCAACAATAAACGGTCGGCGCTCTTAAGGGCTAAATCAGTTTTACGCTCTCGAATATTCACTCGCTGCTCGAACTTTATGGCCTGTAGCATACCCGTAATACCATTAAGCGGCGTTCTCAGTTCGTGGCTGATACGAGATAACAAATGACCTCGCTCTTTAAACGCCGCTTCTGCATCTTTTTGTCTAGCCTCTAGCTCTAAGCGAAGCTTTACCGATTTATCAACATTTTGAAACGTACCGAAAAGCCGAACACATTGGCCTTCAAACATTTCAACCATGCCGTGATTTTCGACCCATACAGAATTTCCCTTTGCAGTAATTATCTGCAAGGTAACGGTCCATGGTTCGCCTGTTTCTATCGCGTGATTAACCAACCTTGTGATTTCATCGCGAGCTGCCCCCTTTTTATAAAACTCGATGGCAGAGCCTAGCTCTGGCGCATAGTGTTGAGGCACTTCATGAATAACACGGGTTTGAGAAGACCAAAAAAGCGCATTCTCGACGATATCAATTTCCCACACACCTATATTTGCCACTGACTGCAGCTTTGCAAACAACTCAGCATGCTTTATTGAATTATCGTCAGCACCACGTTCTTTCTGTAAAACGCTTTCTAACCAGTTATCAAGTAGAGACAACTTTCCTTTATCGTAAGAAGATTCTATATCTTCCAGACTGTTTACCAGTATTAACATAACGTGATAGTTACCAACACGGTGAACGCGGCCAATAATGAAGTCTTTTGCCGATAAGTTTTGTTTCGCCCACAGATTAACCTCAGCGCAGCTTTCTAACTGGCTGGAAGGAAGAGAAGCTATATCAACAGGAAAAGGGGGCAATAGTGATTGATTGGGAGATAGAGAGGCATCTGCTTTGGCAATAACATCGATATGTTCACAAGTAACATGCAAGAGTATGCCTTGCTGCATGGATAATATGTCGCAACCAGACTTAAGTACTTTTTCAAAGTTAAGTACCGTTGAAGAAACGGAAATAGGGTACTGTTCTTTACTATTGAATTGTTGAGACATAGCAAACCGCCATTAAAATCAAGAAGCCCTCTAAGGGAAAGAGGAGCCACTACAGTTTTTACACTGCTCCATTACGGCAATGATAGTGGTTGTTGCAAATAAAAAAAATTAAACAATAGGCTATTATTCTAAGGGAGAAGCGGTTTAACCTATGGCGCGATTACGCCCAGACTCTTTGGCTTCAAAGAGAAAAATATCAGCAGATTCGATAAGTGAAGATACGCCCGTGTCCTGTAATTCAACGGCAGATCTGACAGCATAGCCCGCGCTAAGACTTAGCATTCCACCTTTACCGGCATAATGCGTAATACTTTCACTTCTTATTGCAGCTACAATATCTTCTGCAATTTTCTTAACTCCATTCAAATCGGTATAAGGTAATACCAACATAAATTCTTCACCACCAAATCGAATGGCAGCATCTTTAGGGCGTCGAGCATGTTCAGCAATAAGCCCTGACACTTTTTGAAGGCAGATATCACCTTGAAGGTGGCCATAGTTATCGTTGTAGAGTTTAAAAAAATCAATATCAATCATGATGACACCTACGGTGCCATGGTCGCGAGCAACTTGCTTTACTAATAATGGAATTTCATTACTCAAGTACATTCGATTGTATAGACCTGTTAACTGATCGTGAAAGGTCATTTTTTTAAGTAGTTCTGTGCGTAGCTTTCCTTGTAAGTGGTTTTTTATGCGATGCACAAGTGTAGAGGCGGTAACTGGTTTTAAAACAAAATCTGAAGCCCCCACTTCCCAACACATATTTTCAGTTTCAACATCAATAGTAGAAGTAACAAAAACAACAGGTATGTGAGCAGTATCAGCGCTGTCTTTTAAGGTTCGACAAACCGTAAGCCCGTCAATATCAGGCATATTCATATCTAACAGAATGAGATCGGGCTTATGCGCAACACATTGGCCAATTGCCTCATTGCCGCTTGCAGCAGAAATACATGTAACGAAAGGCTCGAGTATTGAGGTTAAAAGCATCCTGCTAATAGGCTCATCATCGACTATGAGTACTTTGCATGCCGAGTATGGTTTTAGTTCTAACTGCATAAGTTTAACAAGACTATCTTAAGAAATTGAGGAGCATATCGTGGTATTGACATACTACAGTAACACTTAAAAAATATTAACCAAAAAAAGAAACTTCCATCTTTTCAGGTTTTTAAATTTGTTATTACATGGTTAGCGATGTTTGATTTAAAAATCGTACGGTGAATTCATCTTCTGATATAGGTTTACACATGTAGTAACCTTGGCCATATTCACAGCCCAACTGCCTCAGCGAGTTAAACTGCAATTCGGTTTCAAGCCCTTCTGCCACCAGTATCATGTTAAGACAATTAGCGAGGCGAACAATAGCCGTAACAATATCGAGCGCCTGGGGTTCGTGAGCCATATCTTTTACAAAAGAGCGGTCAATTTTAAGTACGTTTAAAGGAAACTGACGTAAGTAAGATAAACTTGAATAGCCAGTGCCAAAGTCATCTAGTGCTAGTGAAAGCCCCAACGAGGAAAGCGCGAGTAACATTTTTCGCGTTTGGTCAAAATCGTCCATTAATGCAGATTCGGTTACCTCTAACTCTAACAGCCTTGGGTCAATTCCGGACGAAACAATCACTTCCTCAACTTCTTTAGCAAAGCAAGGGTTCGCTATTTGCTGGGCTGACACATTAACCGCAATTACAAGCGGTTTATTTGCTTCAACACACTTAGCAATAAACTCACAGCTTTTCACCAAAACTTGCTTACCTAACCGATGAATCAACCCTGTTTCTTCAGACAAAGGAATAAATTCATCCGGTGAGATTGTATTGCCATCCTCGTCGATGAGTCTAACAAGGCTTTCCGCGCCAACGACCTTGTTCAAATTTAAATCGTACTTAGGTTGGAAAAATACCGCCAAGCTGTTGTTATCAAGTGCGCTACGAAGCTTTACTTCGGTTTCAACCCGCTTGCGCATGGCCAGTTGAAGATCTTTTGAGAAGAAGCTGAACTTATCTTTACCTGTGGCTTTTGCGCGATACATGGCGGTGTCTGAGTGACGCATCATTTCTTCTGCGCTAGAGGCATCTTGAGGATACAAGCTTATGCCAATGCTCAAACTTAGTTGGTGATGCCGGCCATTAATGTGAATAGGCTCCCTTGCACTTTGCAAGCAACTCATTGCCACCCCGTCGGCACTTAAACCACTACCTACATGGGTCAACAAACATGCAAACTCGTCACCGCCCACCCTTGCGAGCGTTGCTGACGCACCGCATGCTTGTTGAAGGCGTTTCGATATAGACAATATAATGGAGTCGCCGACTTTGTGCCCTAGCGCATCGTTCAAATATTTAAAATTATCAATGTCTATGAGTAACAAGGCGACACTATGCTGCGCTTTGTCGGTACGATTAATAGACTGAACAATTCTGTCATGCAATAGCACGCGATTAGGTAAGCCAGTGAGTTGGTCGTGATTAGTGACATGGGTCATTTGAACGGCCATTGCCACCGATTCAGACACATCTTGAAACACCACAACGGCCCCTCTAACATTGCCTTGTGTATCCAAAATTGGAGATGCTGTATCTTCTACCCTGCACTCTTTACCTTGCTTGCTCACTAACTTTACGTTAAACGCCATTGCAACAGGTCGCTTAACCTTCATGGTGTATAACGCAGGGTTAATCATTGCCGTATTCGTAGTGGCGTCTCGTAACTCCATGATTTCATCAACCATTCGCCCGCACGCTTCAAATTCATTAAAGCCCGTTAAGCGCTGAGCAACTGGGTTTATGAACGTCACAATACCTGCTGCATCTGTGGCGATAACCCCATCAGCGATAGCATTTAGAGTAATGTTTAGCTGCTCTTTTTCTTCAAGAATTCTTTCGTTGTAAATAGCTAGCTGTGATTTTTGACGTTGAATTAAAAGGTGATTCTTTACCCGCATCCTGCAAATTTCGATATCAATAGGTTTAGCAATAAAATCAATAGCACCCAATGCAAGCGCTTTTCGCTCATTTTCACTGTCGGTAAATGATGTAACGAAAAGTATCGGTATTTCTCGTAAGCCTAAATCCGCCTTCACCGCTCTACAGATGTCGAAACCTGAGCGCTTGGGCATACTGATATCAAGAATAATTAAGTCGGGTTTGTGTGTTTCAATAAGATGAAGGGCTTCTACACTGTCGCTGGTACTAATTACGTTCGCTAAACTGCTTACCGCTGACTCTAAAATGACGATATTGACGGGTTCGTCATCAACAATAAGCACATTTTGCGCACGCATATCCATAGCTGTCGTTTGTCCTATTAACTTTTTCTTTAAACCTTTCCAATACCAAGTATCGACCACGCCATTTTTTTCGTTATTAGCCTTTAGTATATATTCAGCTAAACTTATATTATTGGTAATTTGAATGCAGATTTTCTGCGCACGGTTTTACTGACAAGTCGACGCCGTAAAAAATGCCATACGATAAACACCACATAAAGTTAAAGCAAAATTTAAATGTAACTTAAATTAAACAGGCGAAACCTTCCTGTAAATGGGTTCACAATTAAGTTTATTTAATATAAAGTTTTGCGAGTAGGCTACCTACTTGCACTTTTCACATAGTTTATAAGGCGAAGATATCGTTATGAATTTTGATAGTACGTCGTTATGGCAACGTGAAAAAGCTTTGCAACGCTTAGCGGGAAACCATGCGCTATTGAAACGCGTTGTTAAAATGTTTGTTGAGCAAATCGATGAAAAATATTTAACGCTTACCACTGCGCTTTCAAATAAAGAGCAAGAAGAAGTCCGCTTTATTAGCCACGCTATTAAAGGTGTATCAGGAGATGTGGGTGCCGAGCTGTTGCGTCACAAGGCCTCATCTATTGAAATATTATCGGCAACCGGTGATTGGGATGAGATTGACGTACAAATAAAGGCAATGGCATCTGTGATTGATGCCACTAAATCTGAAATGGAGGCCGCTCACGCATAGAAAGATACAATGAGCGGCATATCATCTTAGCTTGTTAAAGCATGTATGTGAGCAATGTGTTGTTGCTTAATTTCATCCGGTAAAAAACTAGCCGTAAAACTATTGATAGCAAGTTGCTTAACATGGGCTTCTGTTACAGGCAGTGCATCACACAATGCCGTGTAATTATCATTTAAAAACCCACCAAAATATGTAGGGTCGTCTGAATTCACCGTTACCATTAACCCCTCATCAAGAAGCGATAATATATTGTGTTTGGCTAAGTCATCTACCACACACAACTTCAAATTACTTAATGGACAAACGGTTAAAGGAACTTGATTGGTCTTAATATAAGCCATCAACTTCTCGTCTTCCTGACACCTTACGCCATGATCAATCCTATCAACGTTGAGTAATTCTAAGGCTTCCCAAATATATTCTGGGGGTCCTTCTTCACCGGCATGGGCGACTATTTTAAAGCCCAATGCTCGCGCTTCTTGAAACACCCGTTCGAATTTAGACGGTGGGTGACCCAATTCAGAACTGTCTAAGCCAACCGCATCTATTACACTGTAATAAGGCTTGGCAGCTTCAAGCGTAGCGAAGGCGTCGCTTTCTGGTAAATGCCTTAAGAAAGACATAATTAAGTAACTAGAAATACCATACTGCCTTTGTGCATCTTTCATAGCCCGCAAAAAACCGGGCATGAATACATCAAATCCTATACCTCTTGCGGTATGGGTTTGTGGGTCAAACATGATTTCGGTGTGAACGACATTGTCTTCATGACATCGGGTGAAATACGCCCACATTAACGCGTAAAAATCATCTTCATCAATGAGCACGCCCGCACCGGCGTAATATATATCAAGGAAGCTTTGCAAGTTAGTAAATTGATAGGCGGCAGCTATCTCTTCAATGCTTTTATATGGCAACGTGATACTATGTTTACTTGCCAGGTGCCACATAAGCTCAGGTGTTAGGCTGCCTTCTATATGTAAGTGCAGTTCAGCCTTCGGGAGTTTTTGAATTATTGTTGATAGCGACATGGCCCCTCACAGTTAGAAGCGCACCATTTTGATGCATTTTGATCTTAATTAGTGCGCAACTTCTTTTCTAGCGTTGATTTAGTCAGGCGTTGTTATAACGCTTCCGATGTGAAATACACGGTTTTTAAAACCTTTATTAGTTAATTTCACTGGCGTACCACTGACTTTGCGTATTCTGGCTATGATTACCGTAGCACAAAACGCACCAACAAACTGACTAAGTGGTCAAGTTTTTGCTTCATGCAACATCAAATAATGATAAATGACTCAACGCATAGAGAAATCTACATGTCCAATAACGTATTAGAGCGCCTGTTTAAGCTTCAGGCGCATGGAACCACAATAAAAACAGAAGTGGTAGCGGGGCTAACTACTTTCGCCGCCATGTCATATATCTTAGTGGTAAACCCAGGGATCCTTGGTTTAAGTGGCATGCCTATCGAAGGATTAATCACGGTAACCGCGTTAGCTGCCTGTTTGGGTACTTTACTGATGGCGTTTATGACCAATTACCCCATTGCGCTTGCGCCTGGTATGGGGTTGAACGCCTTTTTTGCTTTTACTATTTGTTTGTCGAGAGAAATTCCTTGGGAAGCAGCCTTAGGAATTGTGTTTTGGAACGGTATTTTATTTTTGCTTCTTTCCCTAACTGGGGTTAGGACAAAAGTAGCCGAATCTATTCCCCCTGCCCTGAAAATTGGTGTGCAATGCGGCATAGGATTATTCATTGCCTTTATCGGCCTTAAAAATGCTGGGCTAATTGTAGATAACCCAGCTACTTTCGTGAGCCTTGGTGATTTATCTAACCCTGCGGTGATGCTGGCTTTACTAGGCATCATTTTTACCATTGTAATGGTAGTAAAAAAGGTGACCGGCGGTATTCTTATTTCTATCGTATTGCTTACCGTAATTGGTGCGTTTGTGCCCACAGAAAACGGTATGTTAACCGCAACCCCTGAAGCCATTATTGGCTTACCAGAACCTATATCAAACACCTTTATGGCAATGGACTTTTGGTACCCTATTGATCATATCGCTGAAACATGGGACCTAATATTTGCGCTTATGTTCGTGAATATGTTCGACACCATCGGCACCTTAATTGGGGTTTCTCGCCGTGCGAACCTGCTAGATAAGAACGGGAAATTACCTAAGATTGGCCCTGCTATGACTGCAGATGCTTCTGCCAGTGTGGTAGGTGCATTTATTGGTACATCACCGGTCACCAGCTATGTAGAGTCTGCTACTGGGGCTTCAGCTGGAGGCCGGACAGGATTAACCGCGGTGGTCGTTGCGCTGTGCTTCGTGCTCGCATTGTTCCTAACGCCATTAATGAAAGTTATTCCGTTGATGGCAACAACCCCTGCCCTAATTATGGTGGGCATATTAATGATGGAAGCCATACGTCAGATAGATTTCGACGATTTAGGCGCGCTGGCTACCGCAACAGTTGCGCTAATAGCTATGCCACTCACATTTAGTATTAGTGAAGGTATTGCCCTTGGCTTTATTACCTATGTGGGTATTAAGATGGGAACCGGGAAATTCAGAGAAGTAAGCGGGTTAACCTACGCATTGGCAGGTGTGTTTATACTGCGCTATATATTTGACCTAAAATAGTAAACACAGCCCTATGCTTAGCATATAAAAAAACGGTGAAGATAATCTTCACCGTTTTTTGTTTTACTTAACAGATTTAGGCTATTTGGATTGGTCTTGCTAATCCTACTCTAAACCATCGTAATTAAAAGTAACGGCTTTATCGCCCATAAACACTATCTTTACGTGCTTTGCTTCTTCGTTACCCCAAACGCACGACACTGCGCCCATGGTTTTTGCGCAATTATCTGCAGCCCCTATCACCGATGATACTTCATCTTGAGACATACCCATTTTTAGTTTGTCGTAGTTTTCTTTATTTAGCTTCGAACAGCCCGTTAACACGAGCGCTGTTAATAAACATAAGGCAATTTTTACTTTCATTTTTATTTCTCCAGTTTATATAGCGTAGCTTGCTTCTTATAGCTTTACACTTTACTGGGATTTTTCAACTAAAGGATGTTCGGCTAGCCAATGGCGCGCAATGTCTTCACGGGTAGCAAGCCACACTTTGTCGTGAGATTGCACGTATTCTATAAAACGTTTTAATGCTGCCATTCTGGCCGGGCGCCCTAAAATACGGCAATGCATGCCTATTGATAGCATTTTAGGCGCTTCACTGCCCTCGTCGTACAACACATCAAACGCGTCTTTCAAATATTGAAAGAATTGCTCGCCACTATTAAAACCTTGTGGCGCAGCAAAGCGCATATCATTGGTATCTAGCGTGTAGGGCACCATTAAAAGAGGTTTGCTGTAATGATTATCAAAATAGGGTAAATCATCGGCATAAGAGTCGGCGCAGTAAAGTATGTCATCACGCTCAGCAATTAATTTGAGCGTGTTAGGGCTGGTACGCCCCGTATACCAGCCAACCGGCTTCTTGCCAGTAAGCTGCTCATGCAAAATGATAGCGTCATCTATTTCTTTGCGTTCAGTCTCCTCATCCATATCTTGATAGTGGACCCAACGCATGGCGTGACTAGCAATTTCCCATTTGGCATCTAACATGGCTTGTACGGCATCTGGATGACGCTGCATGGCCATAGTAACGCCAAACACCGTTACCGGAATATTGTCGCTGGTGAGTAAACGATGAAGTCGCCAGAACCCTGCTCGACTCCCGTATTCGTAAATAGACTCCATACTAAGATGTCTGTCATTAAATGCTTGTGCACCAATAATTTCAGACAAAAAGGTTTCAGAGTGCTCATCACCATGAAGCACGCAGTTTTCACCACCTTCTTCATAATTTAATACAAACTGGAGGGCAATTTTAGCGCCGTTCGGCCAGTTTGCTTTAGGTACATCAGCCCCGTAACCGATAAGATCGCGAGGGTAAGTATGGGAGTTATTCGACATCAACATTCTCAATATAACGACTTGGCACTGGCAGGTTGCAACCTCCTAGCACCAATTGAATTAACTGGCGTGTGGCCGTTTCAAAATCGGCCTTAATCATTTTACGACCACGAAGACGGGTAATTTGAGCAGAGAAGTCTGCATAATGCTGGGTACTGGCCCAAATGGTGTAAAGTAAGTATTCGCCATCAAGTTGAGGGAGTTTGCCTACTTTAATCCACTGGTCGATAAGCGCTAAGCGCCCTTCCATCCATTTGGCATGTTCTTCATCAAAGTAACCGGTTAAGTTCTGCGCACCGTTAATAATTTCCATCGCAAATATTTTAGAAGCTTGGGGATGGGTGCGAGATACTTCCATTTTTTCTGTGATGTACGCCGCTAACACTTCAGCAGGATCGTCATCTACAGTGGCTCTGTCGAAATGGGAATTCCACAACGACAATGTTTCTTCTAACACTGCCACATATAATTCTTGCTTCGTTTTAAAATAATAAAGCACATTGGTTTTAGGCAGGTTCGCTTCATCTGCAATTTTTTGAACCGCCGTACCTTTAAAGCCGAACTGGGCGAAACATTTTTCAGCAGCTTGCAGTATGTTTCTTTTATTTGTGGCGCCTACGCCTGCGTCCGTGTCTCTTAATTTAGTCATCGCTATTTTTTTATCCTTCACTACACGTCTGGCATCCGTTTGTATTACGTTATCACGGTTTTAGAGTAAAACAGAAAACGTAAACACTATACCGTTACCTCTACTTAACTTTGTGTTCTCTATAATCAACCTTGCACGATTCTTGCCTGTATTACACCAACAAGTATGCAGTTTTGCTTACCAGATCAGGGGCTATTCTCAGGGAAGCCTTTTTTTTAAAGCAATTATTTGACCAAATGGTCTACTTTTCTATCAAGAATACCGCTATATTAATGGATATATCAATGAAAATAGTGATGAGGTGCGGGTATGATTCGCTTTCTTATTAATCAACAACTCGTTGAATTGGACGATACCCGGGCTGACCTGACGTTACTCCAGTTCTTACGCGAGCACAGAAAACTTACCGGTACTAAAGAAGGCTGTGCTGCAGGCGATTGCGGTGCATGTACCGTAGTGATTGCCGAGCCTACCCCACAGTTCGATGGGTTGCATTACCGTACGGTAAACAGTTGTATCACCTTGATGTCGGCTGTACATGGCAAACAACTCATTGCCGTAGAACATTTAACTCAAAACAATACATTACACCCTGTACAACAAGCACTTATCGACTTTCATGGTTCTCAGTGCGGCTTCTGTACGCCAGGGTTTATTATGTCTATGTTTGCTTTATATCATCAAGATGGCACGCCAAATCGAGATGATGTGTTACATGCGCTATCGGGCAACTTATGCCGCTGTACCGGCTATCGCCCTATTATTGATGCAGCATTATCTGTGTGTGGAAACACGCCTGATGACACCTTCGCGCGTAACGAATCATCAACGCTAAGTTCGTTAAAGCAACTAGCTGGAACGCCAGTACTTGGCACCAATAATTTACTCGTTCCAGACTCTCGCGCTGCGTTGGCCAGTGCTATCGCTCAGCACCCAGATGCGCTCTTGGTAGCAGGCAGCACCGATTTAAGCTTGATGTTTACTCAACAATTGAAAGACGTGAGCACGCTAATTAGTTTAAGTGGCGTAAAATCACTAAATGGATGCACTACAGATGAGCATTCGATCACCTTTGGTGCAGCCACACCACTTAGCGATTTGACGCAACCTTTGCTAGGGCACTTCCCACAATTGGCAGAATTAATTACTCGCTTTGCTTCGTTGCCAATACGCAACCAAGCCACTTTGGGTGGTAATGTAGCAAACGCTTCACCTATTGGCGATATGCCGCCGGTACTGCTAGCCCTGAACGCTGTATTGCATATCGATAACGGAACACAAACGCGCACTGTTCCTGTAAACGCTTTTTTTACCGGCTATCGCCAAACCGCGCTACAAAAAGGTGAATGGCTATCTGCCATTGAAATTCCTTACCTAACGGCCGATGAATTAGTGGCAGCGTACAAAATTTCAAAACGCATGGAAGATGATATTTCTGCCGTGTGTGCCGTGTTCAAAGTAACCTTGAATGAAGGCAAAGTGGAAGATGTTAGCACAGGGTTTGGCGGTGTAGCCGCAACCCCTGCTAGCTGCGATGCACTGAATAGCGCATTAAGTGGTAAACAATGGGCAAGTAGCGAATGCTTAAATATTGGTAAGCAAATTTTAAGCGAAGCGTTTTCACCAATTGATGATGTGAGAGCTAGCGCAGAATATCGTAAAACTGTACTGGCTAATTTATGGCATCGGTTCTGGCTAGAGCATCAAAACGCTAGCCAAACTGGCAGTGCTACAAGCAGCCATGCAAGCAATAAAATTGAAACTCGGGTGGTGCAACATGCGTAAACTTATCGATAGCGCAAAAGACTCAGCCTCAACTCAGGTTGTTCATACGTCGGTAAAGCATGAGAGCGCTGCAAGGCAGGTTCAAGGTAGTGCGAAATATATTGACGATTTGGTAGAGCCGCAAGGCACGCTTTACGCCGCAGTAGGCACAAGCCAGTACGCGGCAGGTATTATTGAATCTATGGATTTATCTGCCGTACGCGCAAGCGAAGGTGTGGTAGATGTTATCACCATCGACGATGTGCCTGGCCATAAAGACATTGGGCCGGTTTTTGAAGGCGATCCGCTCCTTGCTAATGGCGAAGTAAAATTTTACGGTCAGCCTTATTTTGCTGTACTTGCTACCTCGGTACATTTAGCCCGTAAAGCGGCATTAAAAGGTAACATTAAGGTTATTCCTACGGCAGCGGTATTTACCACCGAAGAAGCACACAAACATGAACGTTTTGTGCGCCCTACTCATAGGTTCGGCCAAGGTGATGCAGATACCCAACTTGCCACTGCGCCTTTAAGCTGTAAAGGAAACCTTTCTATTGGCGGCCAAGAGCATATGTATCTTGAAGGGCAAGTGTCGCTAGCTATTCCTGACGAAGATGGACGCATGAAGGTGTATACCTCAAGCCAACATCCTAGTGAAGTGCAAAAACTAGTGGCCGAAGTGCTCAATATTAAGCTGCATCATGTGATGGTAGATATGCGCCGCATGGGTGGCGGGTTTGGTGGTAAAGAAACCCAAGCTGCCCAGTGGGCTTGTTTAGCATCTTTGTTAGCTTCTCGCAATCAGTGTGCAGTAAAGTGTCGTTTACCTCGCAGTACTGATATGCACGTAACAGGTAAACGCCATCCTTTCGATAACAGCTTCGAAGTAGGCTTCAATGAAAACGGTAAAATTGTTGCCACAAAAGTAGATATTAATGGCAATTGTGGGCATTCGCCTGACTTGTCTGACGCTATTGTCGACAGAGCCATGTTTCATGCCGATAACGGCTACTTTTTAGGTGCAAGCAACATTGTAGGTCATCGCCTGCAAACTAACATGGTATCGCACACGGCTTACCGTGGTTTTGGCGGCCCGCAAGGAATGATCATGGCAGAAGCTATGATGGACGCCATGGCACGCAAACTAGAAGTCGATCCGCTAACTGTGCGAAAGCAAAACTTATACGGGCCAGAAACCGGCACTATTACCCCTTACGGAATGGAAGTAGAACATAACTTACTGCCCGAAATGATAGCGAAACTAGAAAAAGACGCCGACTACTGGGCACGTAGGGACGAGATTACCGAGTTTAACCGCAACAGCCCTGTGATTAAAAAGGGCCTTGCGCTAACGCCTGTTAAGTTTGGTATTTCCTTTACCGCAAAGCACTTGAACCAAGCCGGCGCGCTGGTACACATTTATACTGATGGTAGTATTCAAGTGAATCATGGTGGCACAGAAATGGGCCAAGGCTTGCACACCAAAATAGCCCAAATTGCGGCGAATGAATTTGGTGTGTCGATGGACATGATAGAAGTGACTGCCACCCGCACCGACAAAGTACCAAACACCTCGCCGACAGCGGCGTCGAGCGGCACAGACCTAAACGGTAAAGCGGTTCAAAATGCGTGTATTACGTTGAAGCAACGCTTAGCGCTGTGCTTTGCTACCGAGCTAGGTGTGCCAGAGCAAGCCGAAAAGGTACAGTTTACTGCAGGTAACCTAGTATTAGGCAAACATCAAAAAGCCTTTAGCGATTTAGTTCAGGTGGCGTATTTTGACCGTGTGTCTTTATCGGCCAATGGATTCTATAAAACACCGAAACTGCATTACAATCGTGAAACTGGCGATGGCCGCCCATTTTTTTACTTCTCTTATGGCGTGTCGGTTAGTGAAGTGTCTATTGATACCCTAAGTGGTGAGTATTGCGTTGATAAAGTAGACGTTCTGCACGATGTGGGTAATAGCTTGAACCCCGCCATTGATATTGGCCAAATAGAAGGTGCTTTCATTCAAGGCATGGGCTGGTTGACTACAGAAGAACTGGTTTGGAATAACGATGGCCGCTTAACCAGTGAAAACATGGCTACGTATAAAATTCCTGCTATTGGCGATACTCCTAAGCATTTTGATGTGAAACTTTTTGGCAGAGAAAACGCGGAAGACAGTATTTACCATTCTAAAGCGGTAGGTGAGCCTCCGTTCATGTTAGCGATTTCGGTATGGTGTGCTTTGAAAGATGCTATTTCAAGTATTTCTGGTTACACCCAAGATCCACAATTAGATACGCCAGCAACACCAGAACGCGTATTAAATGCAGTAATGCAATTGCAACAAGCCGTACATGTGCAGAACGCGCAACAGGAACACCAATGAAAGCGAGTACCTGGTATGAGGCAGTAGCGCAGTGTCAGCAAGACGGTGCGCCTTACGTTATTGTAACGGTTATTAGTATTGCTGGCTCTACTCCACGTGAAGCCGGTAGCAAAATGGTGGTTACCGATGCACAAAGCATTGATACGATTGGCGGCGGGCATTTAGAGTTCGACGCTATTAAAACCGCTAGAGAGATGTTAAGTACTGGAACTGGTTCTGTTGGCGAGCAGGGTAAAAATAATGCGAGTACCGAAATACGTTCATACCCCCTTAGCAGTAAGCTAGGGCAATGCTGTGGCGGTGCGGTTAAAGTGTTGTTTGAAGTCTGCAATCGTCATGCACAGCACATCGCTATTTTTGGCGCAGGGCATGTGGCAAAAGCGCTGATTCCTATTTTGGCGCAACTTCCCCTTCGCATTTCGTGGATTGATAGCCGTGAAGATTTGTTCAGCCACCCGCTGCCAGCAAACGTTAAAAAGGTGGTAGAAGAAGCACCAGAAACGGAAGTGCGTGGGCTTGAAGAGAACACCTGGTTGGTAATATTGACCCACGACCATCAACTCGATTACCGCATTACCGAGCAAGCCTTGAAATACCCTGCGTTGCCTTTTGTGGGGCTTATTGGTTCACAAACTAAAGCCAAGCGTTTCATTACTAAATTAGAACACCGTGGTTTTAATGAAAGTGATCTAGCGCGATTAGCAACCCCTATTGGCGATACTTCAATACCCGGCAAGCGTCCTATTGAAGTGGCGGTGTCTATTGCTTCACAAATTATTCAACGTTTACACGCCAGTGAAGACAATAATCAAGATACTGCTGTTACTAAAGCCGCGACATTTAAAAATAAGGAACATAATGTATGACCTTAAACGAACTTAATACTCTTTCGGGCAGCGCTGCTACCGATTGGTTTCAACAAACCTGCGCAGCACAGTCGTGGATTTACAGCATGGTTAACGGCCGCCCTTTTGGCACCATCAACGATGTAAAAGAATATGCAAAAACCGCATGGTCAAAATGTGGCAACGAAGACTTTTTAGAGGCATTCACCGCTCATCCTATGATTGGTGATGTAGATTCGTTACGTAAAAAGTTTGCCAATACGAAAACCATAGCCAGTGGCGAGCAATCAGGCACTGCCGGTGCATCAGAAGCTACGCTGCTTACGCTAAAAGAAGCCAATCAAGCGTATCTTGAAAAGCACGGTTTTATTTTCATCATTTGTGCCACTGGGCTATCTGCTGAAGCAATGCTTAGCGCCTTACAAGCTCGATTACCAAACAGCACCGATGAAGAAATTCGTAACGCCGCTCAAGAACAAATTAAAATTACCCTGTTACGCATAGACAAAGCGTTAGCTGCCAAGGACGAACATTAATGAATACCTTATCTAGTCATGTATTAGACACGACATCGGGCAAACCTGTTGAAGGCATTGCACTTACCCTTACCTTGCCTAATGGCGACGTACTTACCGGTAAAACCGATAATGATGGACGTTTCAATCAATGGGGTCAGAAATTCGAAGCGGGTCTGTATACACTGCGTTTTCATAGCCATGACTACTTAATTGCCACCCATGGAAAGAGCTTTTACCCGCATATAGATATTGCGTTTGAACTTGAGAGTAATGGCGGTCATTACCATGTGCCTTTACTTATCTCTCCTTTTGGCTTCAGCAGTTACAGAGGCAGCTAATTATAATGCAGCTTTTTCGTGCGAATATTGCACACTTCCCAACGCCTATTACTGTGTCATCTTCTTTTGCTGAAGATATTGCCATTATCCACGATGGTGGATTAGTGATAGAGGGCAAAAAAATTATCGCAACCGGCTCGTTCACAAGCATGCGTGAGCAATACCCTAATGCCGTGCTGCATGATCATAAAGACAGCTGGATTTTACCTGGGCTAATAGACAGCCATTTGCACTACCCTCAAACTGAAAGCATTGCCAGTTATGGCGAACAACTATTAAGTTGGTTGGAAAACTATACATTTCCTACCGAAAAACAGTTTGCTAACGTGGAACATGCCCAGAAAATTGCCAAGGTCTTTTTGCAACAGTTATTGAAAAATGGCACGACTACTGGCTTTGTTTTTTCATCGGTTCACCAAGGATGTTGTAATGCCTTGTTTAGTGCTGCCAGTGAAATAGACATGGCGATAGTGGCAGGTAAAGTGTGCATGGACAGAAACTGCCCTGCTGACTTGCAAGACTGCCCAGACACCGCACAAAAGGACAGCGCCATATTAATTGAAAAATGGCATAACACAGGCCGAAATCGCTATGCGATTACGCCTCGGTTTGCGCCAACCAGCTCTGAAGCGCAGTTGGCGGCATTGGGCGAACTAGCAACCCAATACAAAGATGTATTTGTGCAAACCCATTTATCAGAAAATGTAGATGAAATTGCATGGGTTAAAACCTTGTTCCCGAAGGCATCTGGTTATTTAGATGTGTACGACAAGTACAACTTGGTGCGCCCCCGCGCTGTGTTTGGCCATGGTATTCATCTTTCTAGCGACGAATGGCAGCGTTTAGGCGAAGCAGAGGCTACTTTGGCGTTTTGCCCCACATCTAACCTATTTTTAGGTAGCGGGCTGTTTGATTTGCAAACCGCAAAAGCAAACAATGTGCATGTTGCACTGGCCACTGATGTTGGCGCAGGTACGAGTTTTAGTATGTTAAAAACCTATGGCGATGCCTATACGGTTAGCCAGTTGCGTCAGGCGCCTATCGATCCTATCGAAGGGTTTTACTTAATGACCCAAGGCGCTGCGGTAGCACATAAACTTGATGACGAAATTGGAAACCTAAATCCGAATACGGTTGCCGATTTTATCATTATAACGCCCCGTTACGATGAACTCATGGAATTACGAATTAAGCCCAATGCAGAATTTGACGATGTCTTTTTTGCACTTAGTATTTTGGGCGACGACCGCGCTATTGCAGAAACCTGGATAAGCGGTCAATGTTGTTATAATAAGAAGGAAACACACTATGCCATGGCTTGATTGGATAAGCTTATTTGTACGCTGGTTTCACGTTATTGCCGGTGTGGCGTGGATTGGCGCATCGTTTTATTTTGTCTGGTTAGACAATAATTTGCGCACCCCACCTAAGTGGAAAGAAGATAAAGGCATAAAAGGCGATTTGTGGGCTATACATGGCGGTGGCTTTTATGAAGTGGCTAAGTATGCTTATGGCCCAGAAAAAATGCCTGAAACCTTGCATTGGTTCAAATGGGAAGCCTATACCACTTGGCTTTCGGGCTTTGCACTTCTGATTATTGTGTATTACTTTGGCGCTTCGGCGTACTTGATTGACCCTCAAGTTAACGATATGTCGCCCACGATGGCGATATCTTTAGGTCTTGGACTTATTTTTGGTGGCATTGCCATCTACGAATTTGCCTGCAGAAGCCCGCTGGCTAAATACCCTATCGTGTTTGCATTATGTTTAGTTACCCTTATTTGCGTAGTGACCTACCTGTCAACACAATGGTTTAGTGGTCGCGGTGCTTACATTCATGTAGGTGCGTTAATTGGTACCATTATGGTGGGTAATGTATTTTTCAACATAATGCCAAACCAACGTAAAATGGTAGCTGCAGTACAAGCGAAAGAAAGTATCGACCCTCAATGGGGTGCCGGCGCTAAATTACGTTCGATGCACAATAACTACTTCACCTTGCCGTTATTGTTCATCATGATTTCCAATCACTACCCTATGACCTATCAGCATGAGCAAAATTGGTTGGTACTTATAGCGTTAATGGCGGCTGCCGCTTGGATAAGACATTTCTTCAACTTACGTCATGTTGGCAAAACTAAACCATCAATATTAGTCACAGGTGCTATTGCCATGCTTGCGATTGCCCTTTGGGTTTCATGGCCGCAAAAGCCAGCAAATGTTGAGGTAACTGGCTCTGACAATGGGGCTGGCAACGAAAATGTGGCTGTGGTAACTGATGAACGCGTGGCCGAGCTTGTGAATACCCATTGTGTGGGCTGTCATTCACGTACCCCTACTGATGATATATTCAAAGTAGCGCCGTTAGGAGTGGTATTAGATAGCTGGGAAGATATAAGCCGTTATGCGCCTCAGTTAGTAAGACGCACTACCGTAACCAAAGACATGCCATTTTTAAATAAAACCGGCATGACGGATGAGGAACGGGCTGAAATAGCGGCGTGGTTTGCCACGACGCACGCGAAGAAAGAAAACTAAACGCTGATAGGACAATTTAACGTTGCCCTTCATGTTATCGCGTGCCGTTGCACTGCTTTTAGCTTAATTGGGTGAGAGCATGCCATCACCCTAACCCACATTTTGCGCGCCAGTATGTTTTTTATGCTGGCGTTTTTGTTTATACATTGCTTCATCTGCTGCATCTACCCAGTTTTGAGCGGTAACGATACCTGAATCCCACGTACGCCAACCCAAGCTAAAAGACATAGAGGTTACGGTTCTGGAACTAGTCGTGCTATAGCATTTAATCTCACTGTTCTCTCTACTGCCTTGGGTAACGCTGGCTTCTGCTATTTCATCTTTAATTTTACCATCTGTTTCGCTGGTAATTTCACTGGCAGTTTCGTCGGCAACCTCTGTGCCAAATTCAATGTAGAATGAGGTTTCTGCTAAGCGGTTAAAAAACACCTCTGCGTCGGTGTCATCTGAACCAAATAAAAGCACCACGAATTCATCCCCCCCTAAACGAGCAAAGCGATCGGTCTCACGTAGGGTATTTTTCATAATTTCTGAGAAGCCCA